>VOFH01000848.1_pt1 | contig 98000 bp, 177 predicted proteins | sample 5384091 | NCBI WGS metagenome assembly VOFH01 (sample SAMN12384727, study PRJNA508395) | human gut metagenome | isolation source: healthy gut G | host: Homo sapiens
ATCGCACCATAGAGTTGTTGATTTGGTTCTTCAGGAAACTGGTAGCCGTGTTTGGAATAAAGATCCTTGTATTGATTGATCAATTCCTGATGTTCGTACAAGTCTAAATTACGGACTGTTTTGCTTGCATTTGTTCAAATTGGGCGAGACAATCATCAAAAGTCCTTTATCACCATAGACAACATCCGCGAACATCTGAGTAGACGACGGTAGCAGTTGTAGGCAAAATCTAGATTGGTCTGTTTGGCTAGTATTGAGTACGTTGGTCGTTGAGGCCAAGATTTAGGATGGTATCCATCATTCCAGGCATGGAAAATTTGGCTCCGCTTTGGACAGAGACTAAGAGCAAGTTAGGATTTTCTCCACTGAAGGTTTTTCTGTTTTTTCTCCAAATGAGTAATGCTTTCAAAATATCTTCTTCTTTAAAGTGGAATCGAAGAAGTCAGGGTTATCTAAATAATTGATACAACTTTGGGTGGTGATGGTAAATCCAGGTGGGACTGGTAGTCCCAAACGGCTCATCTCTGCCAAATTAGCCCCTTTTCCTCCTAGGAGATCCTTATCATTTGCACTTCCTTCTTCAAAGGAATAAATCCATTTTGTCATATTAGCCTCCAAAATTTATAAAATATGTATCACATTTATGACAAAACTATTGTAATATACATCACATATACTTGTCAAACAATAAATACATTTTTTTTTATTTGACAATTTAGATCAATGTGCTATAATTTACAATAAAAATGATGATTATTTAATAGAGTTTGAAGCATATGTTCTACATTTTTTCTTTCACTACTTTTAATATCGTTATTTTTAAAACTAAGGAAAGGTTACGACTCATTGAAATTAAGTGAACGTCAAAAGAAAATAGTCGAAATTGTTAAAATCCAACAGCCAGTAAGTGGAGAGCGAATATCTGAATTATTGATATTTCAAGAGCAACTCTTCGGTCAGATCTTTCTTTTTTGACCTTGGTTGGTATTTTAAAAGCAACTCCAAAATTGGTTATACTTACTCAGGATCTGATTTAGAAACCTTGTTCTTTTTTGATACCTTTCAAAAGATGTAGCTGATATCATGACATCACCTGTCCTTGTCACTCATGATTCTTATATTCAGGATGCGATTATCACATTATTTATGTACGATGCAGATGTTCTTTATGTAATTGATGAAGATAAATTACTACTTGGAATTATGTCACGCAAAGATTTGTTACGTGCATCACTAAATTCAAATATTGATAGCACCCCAGTAGCCGTCTGTATGACAAGAATGCCACATATTATTACTTGTAACAAGGATATGAATATTTTAGAAGCTGCTGCACTTCTTCAAGATCACTCCATTGATTCATTGCCTGTAGTAGAGGAGACAAACGACCGAAAAAATCGTAGGAAGTGTGACTAAATCAGCCCTGCTAGATTATATTATACAGCATGCTAGAAGTGCAGAAATGAAAAAGAAGAGGGATAAATATGAAAAAAGAAATCATCGTTTATAGTATTTCGGATTCTTTGGGGAACCTCCCAGAAATTATTATCAGCTGTTAGCGCGCAGTATCCTGATATTATTTTTAATAATAGTTATCGCTTCCCTTTCATCAATCAAGAAGAGGAGTTGTTGGATATTTTATGTGATGCCATGAAGGATGATGCTCTTGTAATCAGTACCTTGGTGAATAGTCAGTTGTCAGCGGTAGCCAGGGAATTTAGCCAAAAACAGGGCCTGTCTTATCTAGATCTGATGCATCCATTTTTGAAATCATTCAAAAAAAAACAGGGACTAGACCAATCGAAGTCCCAGGAACATTGCATCGTTTGGATAGCGATTATTTTAAGAAGATTTCAGCGATCGAGTTTGCTGTCAAATATGATGATGGTAAGGCACCGCAGGGTTTTAGACGCAGATTTGGTTTTGCTTGGTGTTTCCCGTACTTCTAAAACTCCCTCAGTATTTTCTAGCCAACAAGGGCTATAAAGTTGCAAATTTGCCCCTGATTCCAGAAGTTCCTTTACCTCAGGTATTGAGAAGGTCGATTCTCGTCCGATTGATTGGTCTGGTCTGTGAGCCTGAAAACTAATGAAAATTAGAAGTCATCGGCTAGGATCTTTAGGGCTTGTCCAGAAACGAATTACACAGATTTAGAAAAGATATATCAGGAATTAGATTATTCAAAGATAATCTTTAAAAATTAGGGGCCCAAGTGATCAATATGACGGACAAATCCATTGAAACAGCCTTCTTAATCGAGGAGCAATTGAAGAAGATGAATTAAGTTTCGGATGTGATTGCACTGTACAAAATAGGGTATCTTGAGAGAGATAAGATGGAGCAATATAAGCGTATTTTACTAGAAAAATTTGATACTCGACAAAAGGTTATTACTGAGCTCACGAATCTTGAGGCAATTTTAAACCTTCCTAAAGGGACAGAGCTCTACATTAGTGATATTCATGGAGAATCTGCGGCTTTTGATTATATTTTGAGGAGTTGTGCAGGAATTTTAAATGAGAAAATTAATGACTGTTTTGAAGATTCCTTAATACAAGAGAAAAAGGATCTACTGTCTGCCTTGGTGTCTTATCAGAGCTGATTTTAGAGCGAACGAATAAAAGTAAAGAGTGGTATAAGTCTACGATTCCGCAACTCTTGATCTTATTGAATTTTTGTAGCTGCTAAATATAGTCGTTCCAAGCTCAGAAAAGCCCTACCACAAGAAGAATGCATACATTATAGAAGAACTGATCTATAGCGATATCTCTCTAGCAGAAAAAGTCTTATTTTCACAACATATTGGGCTATGTCATTGAACTACGAGAAGCAGATCCTTTTATTTTAGGGATTGCTAGAAGTATTCGTCGCTTATTGATTGATCACCTTCATGTGGTAGGAGATATCTTTGATAGAGGGCAGGAAGTCCTCAAGTGATGGATGAACTCCTTCGTTTCCATTCTTTAGATATTCAGTGGGGAAACCATGATATTATTTGGATTGGAGCTTTCTTTGGTTCCAAAGCTTGTTTATTAAATCTATTACGTATTGCAGCTCGTTATGGATACTTATGGGATATCGAAAAGGCTTATGGTTTGAATATTCGTTCTCTAACCTTGTTTGCTGATAAAACCTACAAAGAAAATGCTAAATTTAGACCTATTTTAGGAAATAGAGAGAAAAGAGTTTACAGCTGAGGAAATATTGCAATTAGAAAAGGTGCATCAGGCACTAGCGATTATCCAGTTTAAGTTGGAAACTCAATTGATGAAGAGACGTCCAGAGTTTCAGATGGAGAATCAGATCTTGCTAGATAAAATTGACTATTGGAAGGAGTCACTTACTATTGATGGGGTGACCTATTCCTTGCAAAACACCTGTTTTCAAACGATTGATTCATCAAACCCATCTGAATTAAGTTTAGAGGAAAGTCAAGTCGTAGACTGTATGTTGGCCTCCTATCAAGGTTCACCAAAATTAGCTAAGCATATCGAACTGCTAATGAAAAAGGGTTCCATGTATAAAGTTTACAATCAACATTTGCTTTTTCATGGCTGTATTCCCTTAAAGGCATCTGGTGAGTTTCAACCTTTTGTTCTTCATCAAGTCCAGTACGCAGGTAGAGAATTATTGGATTTCTTTGAATACCATATACGTCTAGCATCAAAAACAAAGAAATTGGGGATGATTTTTCAACTGATTTAATTTGGTATTGCTGGAGAGGAAAGTCTTCCCCATTATTTGGAAAAGATAAGATGACGACTTTTGAACGTTATTTCATTGAAGATACAAATACTCATAAGGAACAGGAAAATGAGTATTTCACTTATCGAAATTCTAAAAAATTTGCCAGTTTATCTTAGAGGAATTTGGTCTCACTTCACAAGAATCCCGTATTGTGAATGGACATACACCGGTTAAGACTGGAAAATGGAGAATCAAAAGAAGACTGGTACCCTTATTCGTGGTGAAGGACTGCTCTTTGTTCAAAAGATAGTCGAATCACCTTTGAGCAGACCTCTTTGAAGGTCATTGAGGATGTGAGGAAAGAAAACGGATCAAATCGACAACAATCGGTCAAATCGTCCAAATTACATGCCTGTGCAACCGCTCGAACATCGTCGCTCATTTCCATGAGAGTAAGTGGTTCGTCCCACGATGCTAGGCGAGTCTTCACAAAAATACGGGGAAACCCAAAAATACATAGGAGGTGCATAATGAGCACATACGCAATCATTAAAACTGGCGGAAAACAAGTTAAAGTTGAAGTTGGTCAAGCAGTCTACGTTGAAAAATTGAACGTTGAAGCTGGTCAAGAAGTTACATTTAACGAAGTTGTTCTTGTTGGTGGTGAAAACACTGTTGTCGGAACTCCACTTGTTTCAGGAGCTACTGTTGTTGGAACTGTTGAAAACAAGGAAAACAAAAGAAAGTTGTTACTTACAAGTACAAACCTAAAAAAGGTAGCCACCGTAAACAAGGTCACCGTCAACCTTACACTAAAGTTGTCATCAACGCTATCAACGCTTAATTTTTAGGAGAACACATGATACAAGCAGTCTTTGAACGAGCCGAAGATGGCGAGCTGAGGAGTGCAGAAATCACTGGGCACGCTGGAAGCGGTGAATACGGCTTTGATGTCGTGTGTGCATCGGTTTCGACTCTAGCCATTAACTTTGTCAACTCTGTTGAGAAATTTGCAGGCTACGAACCGGATCTAGAATTAAACGAAGAAGAAGGTGGCTTCCTGCGGGTGACGATCCCGACGGATATTCCACCACATCAAAGAGAAATGACCCAACTATTCTTTGAATCATTTTTCTTAGGGATGGCAAACTTATCGGAGAACTCATCGGAGTTCGTCCAAAACAAGTTATCACAGAAAACTAACATGGAGGAAAACAATTATGTTGAAATTGAATCTTGCTAACTTGCAACTTTTCGCCCACAAAAAGGTGGAGGTTCTACATCAAACGGACGTGATTCACAAGCAAAACGTCTTGGAGCTAAAGCAGCTGATGGACAAACTGTAACAGGTGGATCTATCCTTTACCGTCAACGCGGTACTCACATCTACCCAGGTGTGAACGTTGGACGTGGTGGAGACGATACTTTGTTCGCAAAAAAGTTGAAGGCGTAGTACGCTTCGAACGTAAAGGTCGCGATAAAAAACAAGTTTCTGTTTACCCAATCGCAAAATAAAAAGGTTCAGTAAACCTTTTTATCCCGAGCCTTGAAATATTAAGGTGAGGAAGCTAGAAATAGCATAAATCAAAGCTTTCCGGATTGACGGAAGGCTTTTTTTCTTTATTTATTTAAAAATATCGTGTTTACTCTTGTTAATATAATGTTTGAATTTGTGTTTTTTGAAAAATGTAGTATAATAGAGACAAATGTAGTAGGAATGGAAGTAGTACCATGAAAGATAGCAGACATGTTGAAATTCTTCAGGAACTGGATCGAAAAAGTGTGGTATCGGTCAAAGAGCTCAAAGGAACTTTTTGGGGTGACAGATATGACCATTCGTCGCGATCTGATTGATCTTGAAAAAAACAAGGTCTTTTAGTTCGTGTACATGGTGGGGCCCACAAAAAAGTCAAAAAAGATAGCTTATTAGAAGCTTCTCACAGTGAAAAAATCTGATCAATATTGATGAGAAACGAACCATTGCCAAAAAATGTGCAGACTTGATCGAAAATGGGGATACCGTCTTTATTGGCTCTGGTACAACAACAGACTTTATCGGAGATTATTTGGAAGGGAAAGAAATTAGCATCGTCACCAACTCCCTGCCTATTTTTGAGAAGCTCAAAGGATTTCCCGAATTATGACTTGATCTTAGTTGGTGGTCGCTACCGGGTAAAGACACAAACCTTTGTCGGTCAATTTGCCAATAAACTCTTAAAAGAAATCAAGGTTTCTAAAGCCTTTATCGGGGTGAATGGAATCGATGGGCATAGTGTTTCCACAGCCAATGAAGAAGAAGGAAATGGCAATGCCATTATTCTTAACAATGCGATAGAGAAATATGTGGTAGCTGATAACAGCAAGTTTGATAGTTATTCCTTCTACAGTTTTTATCGTGTGGAAGATCTAAATGCCATTATTACCGATGATAGTATTCCAAAGAAAATCAAAGACAAATATGCCTTGTATACGAAAATCATTTAAGATCAAGAGGCTGGGACAAAAGTCCTAGCCTCTCGATTATTTTGGATTGTCGGGCAAGACGCAGTGGTTGAGTGGGCTCTACTACGCTGATTTCATCAGCTTTTACAGCCCTACTCAACTGTGCGGATGGGGACGACGAAATCGAATTCTAACGAATTACCGATTTCTGTCCCACTCTCTTTTTACTTTTTTAAGGATGTTAGAAAATGACGGTTAGGAAGCGCTTATAAAGATGATATAAACAAAATAAACAAAATGAGACAAAAATGATTGACATTCAATCAATATAGTGATATACTATAACCATAAAATAAATAGTTAGATAAGGAGGTGGCAACAATGGGTTTAAATCAACTCTTTAACAAAGATCTTGTGTTTTGCCTACACGCCAAGGATCAAACAGATCTCTTTGAGCAGGTAGCGAGCTTATTGGAAGAGCGACAGATTGTGACACCAACCTATCGTTCCGCTTTGATTGAGCGTGAAAAGTCTTTCCCGACTGGATTAGACATGGAATTTCTTGGTAAAGACTTACCAAATGTGGCGATCCCGCACACAGACATTGTCCATAATCTCACTGAGAATGTGGTCGTGGTTCGTTTGGATCAACCGGTAACCTTCCATAATATGATTGCTCCAGATAAGGAAGTTCAAGTTTCACTTTTATTCTTCATTATCAACAATTCAAGCTCTAGCCAAACCAATATTTTGGCCCAGCTGATGGATTTCTTTACATCTAATGGAAATCTCGAAGCTCTATCAAAATTAGATAGTGAAGATAAGCTTTATCAATACATTACGGAAACTATTTCCTAAAACATTCGTAAATATTTATAATGGAGGACATCCAAATGATTAAAATTTTAGCTGCCTGTGGTGCAGGTGTTAACTCTAGCCACCAAATTAAGAATGCCTTGGAAGAAGAGTTGTCAAACCGTGGTTATGATGTGCGTTGTGACGCTGTCATGGTCAAAGACGTGAATGAAGACTTGATTTCAGGCTATGACATCTTTACTCCAATTGCTGCAACTGATTTGGGATTCGATCCTGGTATTCCAGTGGTAGAAGCAGGACCAATTTTATTCCGTATTCCAGCAATGAGTGCGCCAGTTTTTGATAACATCGAAGCTGCCATTAAAGAACATGGATTAAGTTAATATTTTTTTAAAACAGTTTGTAAGCGTTATCCAATGATAAAGTTGGAAATGATTAAAGCGTAATATATAAAATTATAAATCGGGAGGATTTATTATGAATGGCATTATTGATTTTGCCAATAAATTTTTCAAACCCATCCTAGACATGGGTGCTCCGATCATTATGTTGATCGTCTTGACTTTATTGGCTCTCTTGTTTGGAGTGAAATTCTCCAAAGCGCTTGAAGGTGGTATCAAACTTGCCATCGCTCTTACTGGTATCGGTGCTATTATAGGTATGCTCAACGGAGCTTTCTCAGCATCACTTGCGAAATTCGTTGAGAACACTGGTATTCAATTGAATATCACAGACGTTGGTTGGGCACCGCTTGCGACCATCACTTGGGGGTCTGCCTGGACACTTTACTTCTTACTTGTGATGTTGATTGTCAACGTTGTGATGCTTGCAATGAAGAAAACAGACACGCTTGACGTTGATATCTTCGATATCTGGCACTTGTCAATCACTGGTCTTTTGATTAAATGGTATGCAGACAACAACGGTGTAAGCCAAGGAGTTTTCACTTTTCGTTGCAACTCTTGCAGTTGTCCTTGTAGGGATTATGAAAATCATCAACTCAGACTTGATGAAACCAACATTTGATGATTTTTGAATGCACCAAGTTCATCACCTATGACTTCAACTCACATGAACTACATGATGAACCCAATCATCATGGTCTTGGATAAAATCTTTGACAAATTCTTCCCAGGTCTCGATAAATATGACTTTGACGCTGCAAAATTGAACAAAAAAATCGGTTTCTGGGGATCTAAATTCTTTATCGGTTTCATCCTTGGTATTGTTATTGGTTTGATGGGGACTCCACATCCAGTTGCTGGTGTGCAAGATGCTGACAAATGGGAATTGGGTATTAAAGGTTGGTTGAGCCTTGGTTTGACTGCCGGTGTCTGCTTGGAATTGTTCTCATTGATCGGTTCTTGGTTCATCGCAGCAGTAGAACCATTGTCACAAGGTATTACAAACGTTGCTACTAAACGTCTTCAAGGACGTAAATTCAACATCGGTTTGGACTGGCCATTTATCGCTGGTCGTGCTGAAATCTGGGCTTGTGCCAACGTACTTGCACCAATCATGTTGATCGAAGCAGTGCTTCTTTCTAAAGTCGGAAATGGTATCTTGCCACTTGCAGGGATCATCGCTATGGGTGTAACTCCAGCCTTGTTGGTTGTAACACGCGGTAAATTGATCCGTATGATCATCTTCGGAAGCCTTCTCTTGCCACTCTTCCTTCTTTCAGGTACATTGATTGCACCATTTGCAACTCAATTGGCTAAGAGTGTTGATGCCTTCCCTAAAGGGGTAGCTTCTACTCAATTGATCACTCACTCAACTCTTGAAGGACCAGTTGAAAAATTGCTCGGTTGGACAATCGGTAACGCAACAACTGGTGATATCAAAGCTATCCTTGGTGTAGTTGTCTTCTTGGCATTCTATATCGGAATCTTCGCTTGGTACAGAAAACAAATGATCAAACGTAACGAAGAATATGCTGCAAATGCAAAATAATCGTTCCATGTAGTTTGAAAACTGACACCATATCTTTTCTAGATATGGTGTTTTTATTTTTAAAAAATGTTCGAAAATAAACAATTTAATGTTGACTTTCGTTCAAAATAGGTGTAATATAATATCAAAAGTAAGAAAATGTTTCTTTGTGAAAAATTAACAACAGGAATATTTGCTGAAACAAACAAAAGGAGGACAGGACATGTCTATTGTAATTGGTGCAGATGCTGCAGGATTAAGATTAAAAGATCTCGTGAAAGAGTTTCTTGTAAAAGAAAACTTTGATGTTGTGGATGTAACTGCTGAAGGTCAAGATTTTGTAGATGTGACACTTGCAGTTGCGAGCGAAGTGAACAAAACGATCAAAATCTTGGAATCGTGATTGATGCTTATGGAGCTGGTCCATTTATGGTTGCAACTAAAATCAAAGGAATGGTAGCAGGAGAAGTTTCAGATGAACGTTCTGCTTATATGACACGTGGACACAACAATTCTCGAATGATTACCATGGGTGCTGAAATTGTTGGGGATGAATTGGCCAAGAACATTGCCAAAGGCTTCGTCAATGGTAAATACGACGGTGGCCGTCACCAAATCCGTGTCGATATGTTGAATAAGATGTGCTAATGAGAGGAGAATTCAAATGAGAATTGCAATTGGTTGTGATCACATTGTGACAAATGAAAAATGGCTGTTTCTGATTTTTTGAAATCAAAAGGATATGAAGTGCTCGACTTTGGGACTTATGACCATACACGTACCCACTATCCAATTTTTGGTAAAAAAGTTGGTGAAGCCGTAGCAAGTGGCCAAGCAGATCTTGGTGTTTGTATCTGTGGTACTGGTGTTGGGATTAACAATGCGGTTAACAAAGTACCTGGTATCCGTTCTGCCTTTGGTACGCGATATGACAACTGCTCTCTATGCCTAAAGAAGAATTGAACGCGAATGTCATCGGGTTTGGGGGTAAAATTACTGGTGAATTGCTCATGTGCGATATCATTGAAGCATTCATCACGCTGAATACAAACCAACTGAAGAAAATAAAAAATTGATCGCTAAGATCCAACATGTGGAAACCCATAATGCTCATCAAGCGGATGCTGATTTCTTTACAGAATTCCTTGAAAATGGGACCGTGGTGAATACCACGACTAAGAGGTGACATATGATATTAACGGTCACGATGAACCCTTCGATTGATATTTCTTATCCTTTGGATGTACTCCAGTTGGATACAGTCAATCGAGTGGCTGAGGTAAGTAAGACAGCCGGTGGGAAGGGTCTCAATGTTACCCGTGTGCTTTCTGAGATCAAGGATCCAGTAGCAGCGACTGGCCTACTTGGTGGTCGAACGGGCAATTCATTCTCGATCATTTAGGAGAAGGGATAGAGGAACGTTTCTTTGAAATTGCTGGAGATACACGTAATTGTATCGCCATCCTTCACGAAGGCAAGCAAACAGAAATCTTAGAAAAAGGTCCAACCATTTCTGAGAAAGAAGGGCAAGACTTTCTCGACCATTATCGTCACTTGGTTGAACAAGTAGAGGTTGTTGCCATCTCTGGAAGTCTTCCTGCTGGTTTACCAGTGGACTACTATGCTAGCCTTGTCAAGATTGCAAGCGAAGCAGGAAAACCAGTCGTACTCGATTGCTCGGGAGCTTCTTTAGAAGCTGCCATTCAAGCAGCTGTCAAGCCTACGGTCATTAAACCAAACAATGAAGAATTATCACAGTTGTTAGGAAAAGAAGTGAGTAAGAATGTGGAAGATTTAAAAGAAGTTCTTCAGGATTCTCTCTTTGATGGCATCGAATGGGTGATTGTCTCCTTGGTGCAAATGGCGCTTTTCGCTAAGCATGGGGATGTCTTCTATAAGGTAGATATTCCTAAGATTGATGTCGTCAATCCAGTTGGATCTGGTGATTCGACTGTTGCAGGGATTGCATCTGGTCTCTATCATCATGAGAGTGACGCAGACTTGCTCAAGAAAGCAAATGTTCTTGGAATGTTAAATGCGCAAGAAGCACAAACAGGACATGTCAACATGGGGCATTATGATGCCTTGTATCAACAATTAATCGTAAAAAGAGGTATAAAATGGTATTAACAGAACAAAAAACGCAACTATTTGGAACGTCTTAGTACAAAAAGACGGTGTCATTTCAGCTTTGGCCTTCGACCAACGTGGTGCTTTGAAACGCCTCATGGCTCAATACCAAGACACACAGAACCAACAGTTGCTCAAATGGAAGAACTAAAAGTCTTGGTTGCTGATGAATTGACAAAATACGCATCATCTATGTTATTGGACCCAGAATATGGTCTACCTGCTACAAAAGCCTTGGACAAAGATGCTGGACTCTTGCTCGCATACGAAAAAGACAGGTTACGATACGTCTAGCACCAAGCGCTTGCCAGACTGCTTGGATGTTTGGTCTGCAAAACGCATCAAAGAACAAGGCGCAGATGCTGTGAAATTCTTGCTCTACTATGATGTAGACAGTGCAGATGAACTCAACCAAGAAAAAACAAGCTTATATCGAACGCATCGGTTCTGAATGCGCTGCTGAAGATATTCCATTCTTCCTTGAAATCTTGGCTTATGATGAAGGAATTGCAGATGCAACCTCTGCTGAATATGCAGAAAGTGAAACCTCGTAAAGGTGATTGAGGCTATGAAAGTCTTTTCAGATCCTCGTTTCAATATCGATGTCTTGAAAGTGGAAGTTCCAGTTAATGTGAACTTCGTGGAAGGATTTGGAGAAGGAGAAGTTGTCTATAGTCGTGAAGAAGCGGCTGCTTTCTTCAAAGAACAAGAAGAAGCAACCAACCTTCCATACATCTACCTCAGTGCTGGTGTATCAGCTAAGCTCTTCCAAGAAACCTTGGAATTTGCTCATGCATCTGGTGCAAACTTCAACGGTGTTCTTTGTGGACGTGCGACATGGGCAGGTTCAGTAGAAGCTTACATCAAAGATGGAGAAGCAGCTGCTCGTGAATGGCTTCGTACAGAAGGTCGACAAAATATTGAAGAATTGAACGCAGTCTTGGCTAAAGTAGCAACACCTTGGACAGAACGCGTGTCAAATGAAATTGCCTCCAAATCGTTATTGCCTCCTAGTTTAACCTCCAACATTTAGAACATTGGAAGGAAGAAATTCCTTCCAATGTTCTTTTCCCATTATTTTTTAGGTCTTGTTTATTTTTATAAAAAATGTTTAAAAATTTTCGCTGTAAGGGTTTACAAAATAAAAAACTTATGATAGAATAAGTTTATAAGTTGAATAGCAGTGAGCGTTACTAAGTTAGATTAGGCGTGACCACAAGTAGATGAACAATTAGTGTAGGCTAGTTTTTTCAGTTGCTTCGTGGTCATTTTTATTTGCTTTTAACAAATTTTACAAAGGAGAGCCTCATGTATCGTATTATCCATCCAATGAACAATAATGTTGCTTTGGTTCAAAATGAACTACAACAAGAGTTGATTGTTATTGGGAGTGGGATTGCATTTGGGAAAAAAAGAAAAATGATCTAGTAGCTGATGATAAGGTCGAAAAAAAGTATTTCGTTTAAATACGGATGAGTCAAGAGAAAACTTTATGGCCCTTCTAAAGGATGTTCCTCTTGATTTCATTACAACCACTTATGAAGTGATTGATACCTTGTCTAAGAAATATGCCTATCCTGTTCAAGAATATATCTATGTGACATTAACAGATCACATCTTTTGTTCTTACCAGGCAGTTCAACAGGGAAGATATAAACACAGTGACCTTCCTGATGCGTCTGCTATGCATCCGATTCCCTATAAAATCGCAAAAGAAGCGATTGAGATCTTTCGAAAGCGGCTCTTGGATCAATTTCCTGACGATGAAGTAAATCGCATCGCTTATCATTTCATTAATGCACAAGGGGAAATGATTCATGAGCAAGATCCAGATGTCCAGGACCGACAAGTTATTTTGAAAGCTGTAGAAGAAAAACTAGCCCAAAATGGCTTGAAACGGAAAGAAGAAAACAGTCATTTCTATGATCGCTTTATGATCCATCTCAATTATTTCCTAGATTCGCTAGATAAGGGAAGAGAAGATCCAGAAGGTTTGAGCGAGATGGAACAACTGATTCAGCTAAGTTATCCAAAGGCTTATGAGATTAGTCATCAAATCTACCAAACCATCGCTGAACAGACAGGAGCCAAGATATCTCCTAATGAAAAAGTCTATTTAGCCCTTCATATTCAACGTCTATTATAAAATTTTCAAAAGGTATCATAAGGAGGAACCAACATGAATAAAGAAGAAGTCCAATTACTTGGGTTTGAAATTGTCGCTTATGCCGGTGACGCTCGATCAAAATTAGTGGAAGCCTTAAAAGCTGCTGAAAATGGTGATTTTGCTAAAGCAGAATCCTTAGTAGAAGAAGCGGGGTCTTGTATCGCTGAGGCTCACAAATTCAAACGACCATGCTAGCGCATGAAGCAGCAGGAGAAGAAATCCCCTATAGCATTACCATGATGCATGGTCAAGACCATCTCATGACAACAATCCTATTAAAAGACGTGATTCACCATCTGATTGAACTATATAAAAGAGGAGCGAAATAATGAATAAACTGATTGAACTGATTGAAAAAGGGAAACCTTTCTTTGAAAAGATATCTCGTAATAAACATTTGCGAGCGATTCGTGATGGTTTCATTGCAGGGATGCCTGTAATCCTTATTCTCATCTATTTTCATCCTAATTGCGTATGTACCAAACGCTTGGGGATTCCATTGGTCTAAAGATATTGAAACTTTCTTGATGACCCCATACAACTACTCAATGGGGATCTTAGCCTTCTTTGTTGGAGGAACAACTGCTAAAGCATTGACCGATTCTATGAACCGGGATCTGCCAGCAACCAACCAAATCAACTTCATTTCTACAATGTTGGCTTCTATGGTTGGCTTCTTGCTCATGGCTGCCGAACCTGCTAAAGAAGGTGGATTCTTAACAGCCTTCATGGGTACAAAAGGTCTGTTGACAGCCTTCATTGCAGCCTTTGTTACCGTTAATGTTTATAAGGTCTGTGTGAAAAATAATGTGACGATTCGCATGCCAGACGAGGTTCCACCAAATATTTCACAAGTATTTAAAGACCTGATTCCATTTACATTGTCAGTTGTTCTCTTGTATGCACTTGAATTAGTTGTGAAAGCAAGCCTTCATGTAACGGTTGCTGAATCAATCGGTACCCTTCTTGCTCCACTATTCTCAGCAGCAGACGGTTATGTTGGTATTACGATTATTTTCGGTGCCTTTTGCATTCTTCTGGTTTATTGGTATTCACGGCCCATCTATCGTTGAGCCTGCGATTGCAGCGATCACTTATGCAAATGCCGAAGTCAACTTGAACCTCCTTCAACAAGGTATGCACGCTGATAAGATCCTTACATCTGGTACACAAATGTTCATCGTCACTATGGGTGGTACTGGTGCAACTCTTGTTGTTCCGTTCATGTTTATGTGGTTATGTAAATCGAAACGAAATCGTGCTATTGGACGCGCTTCAGTAGTTCCTACATTCTTTGGTGTAAACGAACCAATCTTGTTTGGTGCACCACTTGTTTTGAACCCAATCTTCTTTTATCCCATTCATCTTTGCACCAATTGCAAACGTATGGATCTTTAAGTTCTTTATTGAAACACTTGGCATGAACTCATTTACTGCCAACCTTCCATGGACTACACCAGGACCTCTTGGTATTGTTCTTGGTACAAACTTCCAGTTCTTATCATTCGCTCTTGCAGCATTGTTAATTGTAGTAGATATTGTTATCTACTATCCATTCCTCAAGGTTTATGATGAACAAATTCTTGAAGAAGAACGTTCAGGTAAAACTAATGATGAATTAAAAGAAAAGGTAGCTGCAAACTTTAACACTGCAAAAGCAGATGCTATTCTTGAAAAAAAGCTGGAGTAGATTCAGCACAAAATACAATTACTGAAGAAACAAACGTCCTCGTTCTTTGTGCTGGTGGAGGAACAAGTGGTCTTCTTGCCAATGCTTTGAATAAAGCCGCAGAAGAGTATAAAGTTCCAGTTAAAGCTGCAGCAGGTGGCTATGGTGCCCACCGTGAAATGTTGCCAGAATTTGACCTTGTTATCTTGGCGCCTCAAGGTTGCTTCCAACTTCGAAGATATGAAGGCTGAAACAGATAAACTAGGCATCAAATTGGCGAAGACAGAAGGTGCTCAGTACATCAAGTTAACCCGTGATGGAAAAGGTGCTCTAGCATTTGTTCAAGCTCAATTTGAAGAATAAGAACTAAAAAGTGAGATGGAGATGGATGGCTCACTAACTCCTCTCCCCTCGCTTTTCATTTTATCCAATCAAGAAATAGGTGAAAAAATGACAAAAACACTTCCAAAAGACTTTATTTTTGGTGGCGCAACAGCTGCCTATCAAGCAGAAGGTGCTACACATACTGATGGAAAAGGACCAGTTGCGTGGGATAAATATTTAGCAGACAACTACTGGTACACTGCTGAACCAGCCAGTGATTTCTACCATAAATATCCAGTAGACTTACAGTTGGCGGAAGAATATGGCGTAAACGGAATTCGAATTTCTATTGCTTGGTCACGTATTTTCCCAACTGGCTATGGTGAAGTCAATCCAAAAGGGGTAGAATTCTATCATAAGTTATTTGCAGAATGCCATAAACGTCATGTAGAACCATTCGTAACTCTTCACCACTTTGATACTCCTGAAGCTCTTCACTCAAATGGAGACTTCTTGAATCGTGAAAATATCGAACACTTTGTAGATTATGCTGCCTTTCTGTTTTGAAGAATTCCCTGAAGTTAACTTTTGGACAACCTTTAATGAAATTGGACCGATAGGAGATGGTCAGTATCTGGTTGGGAAATTCCCTCCAGGTATTCAGTACGACCTTGCCAAAGTCTTCCAATCTCACCACAATATGATGGTTTCTCATGCACGTGCTGTGAAATTGTACAAAGACAAAGGTTATAAAGGTGAAATCGGGGTTGTTCACGCACTTCCAACTAAGTATCCATTGGATCCTAAAAATCCTGCAGACGTACGTGCTGCTGAGTTGGAAGATATCATCCACAACAAGTTTATCTTGGATGCGACATACCTTGGACACTATTCCGATGCAACCATGGAAGGTGTAAACCACATCTTATCTGTCAATGGTGGTAGCTTGGATCTTCGTGACGAAGACTTTGCGGCACTTGAAGCAGCTAAAGATCTGAACGACTTCCTTGGAATTAACTACTACATGAGTGACTGGATGGAAGCTTTTGACGGCGAAACAGAAATCATCCATAACGGTAAAGGGAAAAAGGAAGCTCTAAATACCAAATCAAAGGTGTTGGACGTCGTGTAGCTCCTGACTATGTCCCTCGGACGGATTGGGACTGGATCATCTACCCTCAAGGTTTGTATGATCAAATCATGCGTGTCAAGAAAGATTATCCAAACTACAAGAAGATCTACATCACTGAAAACGGACTGGGATACAAAGATGAATTTGTGGACAACACGGTTTATGATGATGGCCGGATTGATTATGTGAAACAACACTTGGAAGTTTTGTCTGATGCTATAGCAGATGGAGCAAATGTAAAAGGTTACTTTATCTGGTCGTTGATGGATGTCTTTTCATGGTCAAATGGTTACGAAAAACGTTACGGTCTCTTCTATGTAGATTTCGAAACTCAAGAACGTTATCCGAAGAAATCGGCTCATTGGTACAAGAAAGTAGCCGAAAGCTCAAGTGATTGAATAAGTATCAACTGGAACTATTTTAGTTCCAGTTTTTTTTATTTTCACTTGATGAAGGTCTCTTAAACGGATCTCTTCTTTCAGCCCCTAATTTATGGTATAATAGATCGATACTGTAATAAGGAAAATAGAATGAATATACAACAATTACGATATGTAGTGGCGATTGCCAATAGTGGTACTTTTCGTGAGGCTGCTGAAAAAATGTATGTGAGTCAGCCTAGCTTGTCTATCTTCAGTACGCGATCTGGAAAAGGAACTGGGCTTTAAATTTTTCGTCGAACTAGTTCGGGGACATTTTTGACCCGTCGGGGAATGGAATTTTATGAAAAAGCGCAGGACGTGGTCTAAGGGGTTTGATGTTTTTCAAAATCAATATGCCAGTCCCGAAGAAGAGAAGAAAGAATTCTCTATTTCTAGTCAACACTATGACTTCTTGCCACCTTTGATGACGGAATTCTCGATCCGCTATCCGGAAAATAAAAACTTCCGCATCTTTGAGTCAACGACGGTTCAAATTTTGGATGAAGTAGCTCAAGGGCATAGTGAGTTGGGGATTATTTATCTCAACCGTCAAAATACCAAGGGGATTATGCAACGGGTCGATAAATTAGGGCTTGAAGTGGTGGATTTGATTCCTTTTCAGACTCATATTTACCTTCGCAAAGGGACACCCTCTGGCTAAGAAGAAAAACTGGTCATGGAAGATCTAGCTCAGTTGCCAACTGTTCGCTTTACCCAAGAAAAAGATGAGTACCTCTATTATTCAGAGAACTTTGTCGATACCAGTTCGAGCTCCCAAATGTTCAATGTAACCGACCGGGCCACCTTGAATGGGATCTTGGAGCGGACAGATGCTTATGCGACAGGATCAGGCTTTTAGATAGCCAGTCCGTGAATGGCATTACCGTGATTCCTTTAGAAGACAACTTGGACAATAAAATGGTCTATGTCAAACGCGAAGAGATGGATCTCCCCTGTAGCAGAGAAGTTTGTCGAGGTCATGGTAGAGTATTTTGATCAAAAGAGGTAAGAAATGAAGAGAAAAACAATGGTCCCAGTAGCGATCGTGCTATTGGTCCTACTGGATCAGCTGGTCAAATGGTATGTAGTGAAGAATATTCCACTGGGTGTCGTTAAGTCTTTTATTCCCCATGTGGTCAGCCTGACTTATCTTCAAAACACAGGTGCAGCTTTTTCACTTCTTGAAAATCAGCAATGGTTCTTTACCCTCATCACTCTAGTCGTGATGGTAGGGGCCTTTTACTATCTTTATAAGCACCTCAAGGGGTCGCTTTGGATGGTGACAGGTTTGACTTTAGTCATTGCAGGTGGCTTGGGGGAATTTTATCGATCGCCTGCGTCAGGGCTTTGTGGTCGATATGTTCCACCTGGATTTTATGAATTTTGCCATTTTAATGTAGCAGATAGTTATTTGACAGTTGGAGTTTTCTTGCTCCTGATCCTGATGTTGAAAGAGGAAACGCATGGAAATTAAAATCGAAGTAGCCGGTGCGCGACTGGATAAGGCTTTGGCGGATTTGACTCCCTTGTCACGAGCTGTAGCCAATGAGCAGATCAAAAGAAGGAAAAGTTCTGGTCAATGGGACTGTGAAAAAAGCCAAGTATACGGTCAAAAGAAGGAGACATCATCCAGTATGAAGTCCCAGAAGTGGAAGAGGTCAGCTATGAAGCAGAAGATCTGCCCTTAGACATCGTCTATGAGGACCAGGATGTCGTCGTCGTCAATAAACCTCAAGGCATGGTTGTCCACCCAAGTGTGGGTCATACCAGTGGGACCTTGGTCAATGCGCTGTTATACCATATCAAGGACCTTTCAGGGATCAATGGAGAATTGCGTCCAGGGATCGTTCATCGGATCGATAAAGACACGTCAGGCCTCTTGATGGTCGCAAAAATGACCAAGCCCACGTCGCCTTAGCAGAGGAACTAAAAGACAAAAAATCTCTCCGGAAGTATTGGGCCATTGTTCATGGCAATCTTCCGAACGATCGGGCATGATTGAAGCACCAATTGGTCGCAGTGAAAAGGACCGGAAAAAACAGGCGGTGACGGCTAAAGGAAAACCTGCAGTGACCCGTTTTCAAGTTTTGGAACGTTTTGGGAATTACACCTTGGTAGAGTTGCAACTGGAGACTGGTCGGACCCACCAAATTCGGGTGCATATGGCCTATATTGGCCATCCAGTGGCTGGAGATCCTGCTTATGGTCCCTAAGAAGACACTTAAAGGACAAGGACAGTTTCTTCATGCACGGACACTCGGTTTTACCCACCCTCGTACAGGCGAGACCTGAACGCAGCAGAAGTGCCAGCGATCTTTGAGAAAACGCTGGAAGACCTTCGAAAAGGATAATGAAGAATGGGAGTGGGAAAGAACTCTTAAAAATAAAAAGGTTGAAAAGGTTCCCAAACCTTTTCAATTTTTCACCCACATAGCTTCAACAGTCTGGGAGACTGTTGAAGGTTGCAGATAAAGGAAACTTTGCCAACATTAGGTTATCTTTGAGCCTAAAAAAGCGAACAAAGACTTAGGATACCTTCTCAAGTTCTATCCGCCACCTCAAAGCAGTGCTTTGAGCAATAATGTCATGCAGTTATTACTATCAAACATAGAAGCTGGAGTATTTGTCCAGCCTCACTTTCATTACATACGAAATAAATAGTATTAGAAAGAAATCATAGCGATGAAAGCAAAACGAATCGTCTTTAAAGTAGGGACCTCGTCTTTGACCAATCCCAGATGGGGAGTCTCTCCAGACAGAAGGTCAAGGTCATTACGCAGCAGTTGGCTCTCTTACATGAATCGGGTCATGAGTTGATCTTGGTCTCATCAGGGGCAGTTGCTGCTGGGTTTGGTGCCCTTGGTTTTAAGAAACGGCCGATTAAGGTGGCAGACAAGCAAGCCTCTGCGGCAGTTGGGCAAGGTTTATTGATGGAAGAATATACAGCTAACTTCTTTTACGCAACATTGTTTCTGCGCAGATTTTATTAACCCAGGATGACTTTGCGGATCAACGTCGCTATAAGAATGCCCACCAGGCCCTTTCTGTCTTGCTCAACCGTGGGGCGATTCCGATTATCAATGAAAATGATACGGTCTCTATCGCTGAGCTAAAAGTTGGTGACAATGATACCTTGAGTGCGCAGGTTGCGGCCATGGCCCAAGCGGATCTTTTGGTGCTTTTAACAGATGTAGATGGCCTCTATACAGCCAATCCTTCTCAGGATCCAACAGCCAAGCGTTTGGAGCGGATCGAGCACATTTCTCGCGAGATGATCGAGATGGCTGGAGGTGCGGGTAGTAGCAATGGAACTGGCGGTATGCTGACCAAACTCAAGGCAGCGACCCTGGCGACAGAGTCTGGGGTTCCTGTCTATATTTGCTCATCTCTCAAGCCTGATGCCTTGATCGAAGCGGCGCAAGAGCAAGCAGATGGCAGTTGCTTCCTAGCAGAGGACAAGGGCTTAAAAACCCAGAAGCAATGGTTAGCCTTTTATGCAGAAAGCAAAGGTGCCGTTTGGGTGGATGCTGGAGCGGCTGAAGCCCTGTTGGATCATGGAAAGAGTTTATTGATTTCTGGTGTGACCAAGGCAGAAGGGGATTTTTCTTATCACGACATTGTCAGAGTCTATCATCAAGAGACTGGTCAATTACTAGGAAAAGGCAAGGTCCGTCTCGGCCAATCAGCTGTGCGCGATCTGCTCCAATCTAAAAAAGCCAAGGGAATCCTCATCCACCGGGATGATTGGATCTCGGTAACTCCTGAGATTGACTTACTCTTTACAGAATTCTAAAGGAAAATGTATGGGAAACAACACAAGAACAATTAGCCTTAGCGAGATCAGCTAAGAAAAGTATCAATACAGCCAGTACAGCTCTTAAAAATCAGGCCTTGGAGGCCATGGCTAGCCAGCTTTTGAAAGCGACGGAAGCCATTTTAGCAGCTAATCAAATTGATATGGAAGCAGCACGCGGGAAGATCTCTGAAGTCATGCTGGATCGCCTCTTTCTTGATCAAGAGCGGATTGCAGGGATGGCACAAGGAATTCGTGCTTTAATAGATCTGCCAGATCCAATTGGGGAGGTGCTGGATACTGAAGTCTTGGAAAATGGCCTTGAAATCCAGAAAGTTCGAGTCGCCATGGGTGTTATTGGGATCATTTATGAAAGCCGTCCAAATGTAACGTCTGATGCTGCAGCGCTTGCCATCAAGAGTGGAAATGCAGTGGTCCTTCGTACTGGAAAGGATGCCTTTCATTCTGCTCAAGCGATCGTGACAGCCCTCAAGGCTGGATTGGAAGAAGCCGGACTGAATCCAGATCTTCTCCAACTGATCCAAGATACGAGTCGAGCTTCTAGCCTTGCTATGATGAAGGCTAAGGGCTATCTGGATTTGCTCATTCCACGTGGTGGTGCTGGATTGATCCAAGCGGTGGTTGAAAATGCCATTGTCCCCGTGATCGAGACAGGAACTGGAATTGTCCATGTCTATGTGGATAAAGGAGGCTGACTTCCAGAAAGCCCTCGCCATTATTGAAAATGCTAAGACCAGCCGCCCATCCGTCTGCAATGCCATGGAGGTCTTGTTGGTGGATCGAGCGATCGCGTCTGATTTCTTGCCTTTGGTCAAAGAGCGTTTAGTGGATGACCGAGGAAAGATCCGTTGAGTTGCGCCTAGATGAGGACGCACAGGCTATCATTTCAGGGACAGCAGCGCAGGAACAGGATTTTGATACCGAATTTTTAGATTATATTTTAGCAGTCAAGGTTGTTGACGGAGTGGAGGAAGCGGTGGACCACATTGAAGCTCATAGCCCCCATCATTCGGATGCCATTGTGACTGAAAATTCTGAGACAGCCGCTTATTTTACCAAGCAAGTAGATTCAGCAGCCGTTTATGTCAATGCGTCTACACGCTTTACAGATGGAGGTCAATTTGGCCTAGGGTGTGAAATGGGGATCTCGACCCAAAAACTCCATGCGCGTGGACCGATGGGACTGCGGGAGATGACTAGTTACAAAGTATATCGTCAGTGGAAATGGTCAAGTGAGGTAAGTCATGAAAGTAGCATTTATCGGTCTTGGGAATATGGGAGCTAGTCTGGCCAAAGCGGTCGCAAAAGAAGTGGCTAGCACAGACCTGTTCTTGGTCAACCGTTCCCTCAAAAGGTTGAAGAGTTTATCAGCCAGTATGGGGGAACGGCGTCTGATCTTGAACAAGTCTTTCAAGAGGCTGAAGTAATCTTTTTAGGGGTCAAACCTTATCAGATTTGCCCCTCTTAGAAGAGTATCAAGGCATCTTGGCTCAACACTCTAATCTCCTGCTAGTGTCCATGGCCGCAGGCCTGGAATTAGAAAAGATGGCTGACGTGATCCAGAACGACCAGGTGGGTCTCATTCGCATCATGCCCAATACGCCTGTGGCCATTGGTCAAGGTGTTATCAGTCTGGCCCGCTCCCAAGCAGTGACAGACCAGCAGATAGCTAAAGTCAAGCCAGCTTTTAGCAGGAGCAGGGGTTCTTTATGAAATTGAAGAAAAATTGATGGATCCTGCAACTGCTGTCGCAGGCTGTGGGCCAGCCTTTGTCTATCAGATGATTGAAGCCATGGCAGATGCAGGAGTAGGATTAGGACTTTCACGAGAGCAAGCCTTGCAGATGGCGGCACAGACCTTCCAAGGAGCCAGTCAAATGGTCCTAGAGACAGGCAGCATCCAGCCCGCTTGCGAGATGCAGTTTGTAGCCCAGGTGGCTCTACCATTGCAGGAGTCAATCGCCTGGAACAAGTCGGCATACGGGGCGACATCATTGCTGGAGTGGAAGCAGCCTATAAACGTACCCAAGAAATGGGACAAGAGGCAGCGAAAGGAATAGAAAAGATTGGTTTTTCAAAATCTTTCAAGTTGAAGAACAGTCCTCTTAGAAACTTTCCTTAGGTGAGAACGGACGTCAGCGAACTTCATAGAAGTTCCATGACTTAGTTTTGAATCTAAGGCTTCAAACTCCGAGTGCTTGAAACAATCCTGTTTCAAGCACTTTTTCAAACGGAAAGTTCCAATAGAGGATTGGATAACACTGACTAATATATTTTTATAGGATTTGTATAATAGAACATTTTTTCTACGTTCTCCAAGATTGGTTTTTGCCAATCTTTTTTACGTTAGAGAGCCTCTATCTCTACCAAACCATGTTCGGTCAGACGATAGATTTTTTGGCAGACTTCTTTGAGGAAGGTCCGGTCGTGAGAGACCGTGACTAGTCCGCCTGCGTAGTCTGCGAAAAGGCGTCGAATTTCTGGTTGGGAAGTGGGGGAAAAAATTGCGAGTAGGCTCGTCCAAGAGCAGAAACTGGGGACTTGTGAGCACTAGTTGAAGGAGATAGAGTTTTCCTTGCTGGCCACCAGAAAGTTCATAGATCGGATGGTGCATTTCAGAATAGGTAAAGTTGAGGGAGGCTAAATGCAATTGAATGGTGTTGATTTCTTCACGATCGCCTGAACGCTGTAAGAATTGAACTGGTGTCTTAGTCAGAGGGAGGCCTTCAGTGTAATCTTGAGGCATATAGGCAGTGCGGATACTTTCATTCTTCTGTAGACTTTTCCATATCATTTTTAGGAAAGTGGATTTCCCACACCGTTGGAACCGATAATCCCTATTTTATCCTGTCCTAGAAGAGTAAGGGAGAGGTTCTTGACCAGGACTCGGTCACCAATTGCGAGTTCTTCCTGATCTAATAGAAGGACTCGTTTTTTAGGAGACAAGGGAGGAGGGGAGGGAAATGCAGATTGATGACTTCCTCATCATAGGGTTGGGAAGTCATGGATTGGAATTCCTCGCTCGTAGCGCTTTTCTTGTGAGAGGAGGGACTTCATTTTCTTTGCTAGGAGACGTCCGGCAGTGCTATCCTTGGTGTTTCGTAAGGATGTTTCGACTTGCTGACGGACGCGACGATGCTTCTCCATTGTTTTTCGGTAGGTTCGTTGATCATTGGCAGCTTGCTGAGTCTGTTGCTTGAATTGTTGCTCCCTCTGGCTACTGTAGTCTTGATAACCTAAGGTGCTCTCCAATGATTTCAGCCTCCTTGCGGTGTTTGATCTGTCTTAGGTGGATGATCGTATCCGCCGTCTGCGTCAAAAAATCTTCATGATGGGAAATAAATAGGATGGTTTGGGGGCTTGTTTGAATCATCTGCTGGAGCCAGTCCAGGGTTTTCAAATCCAGATCATTTGAAGGTTCATCTAAAAATAGTAATTCATGAGGACGACAAAGTTCGTGAAGTAGTTGAACTTTGAGGGCTTCTCCTCCAGATAGACTTCCAATAGCTTGGTCGCTTGCAAAGCGGTCGCTATCAAAATGCAATTGATCAGCCAGTCTGTAGAGGGTGGCATAGTCTAGCTCGTCTTCTCCAAAAAAATATTCTTCCAATGTTTTCCCTTCAATGCTTCTGGCAAAGACTGGGGAATATAGGCATAGGAGTGAAAGGAAGTGGTGATTTCGCCTTCTATTGTCAGATAATCTGGTAGGGATTTTGGGGACATGAGGACATGAAGCAAAGAAGATTTTCCATTTCCTTCTTCGCCAATAATGGCAACTTTTTCTCCTTCATGAATGGTTAGGACAGATCGCGAACCAAATCGTAAATCTTTTTGTATGGCGGATGGTGAGGTGGGATAGTTTTAGCATAAGATTCCTTTCTACTGGGACAAAAAACAGCTCTACCTATTTAGTAGAGCTGTATTCAAGTGGAACCCAAACAGAAAAAGATCTAATATAGCCAACAAGAAGTTGGAGAATAGGCAAGAGGGTACACAAAAGAGATAGAACAAGCAGTCCACTAAATAAAGTATTTTATTTAACGAAACTTAGTTGTTCATATCTCCTTACCTCCGAATATGATTAAATTCATTCTATTCCTTTTATTCCTTCTTGTCAAGGAAAATTCCTGGCTTCTTATTCCCTTTTCTTTCTCGGACTTAGGGGGATTTTATGGTATAATTAAAGGTATGCATACAAAACCAACGTCCGCTTATGTCCACATCCCATTTTGTACCCAGATTTGTTTTTATTGTGATTTTTCGAAGGTTTTTATCAAGAACCAACCGGTCGATGCTTATTCTGGATCATTTGATCCAAGAATTTCGTCGGGAGGAAATCACAAATTTACGGACTCTCTATATCGGGGGTGGGACACCGACAGCCTTAACTGCGGATCAGCTAGAGTATCTGCTCAAGGAGCTGACCAAGTCGCTTGATCTTTCTCAGATGGAGGAGTTGACCATCGAGGCCAATCCTGGTGATTTGGATCCGGATAAGATCGCTGTTTTAAAGGATTCACCGGTCAATCGGGTTTCTTTGGGCGTACAGACCTTTGATAATCGCTTGCTCAAAAAAGATTGGTCGGAGCCATCAAGAGCAGGATATCTATGACAATATCGATCGTCTGAAGCTGGCTGGTTTTGACAATATTTCGATCGACCTCATCTATGCCCTTCCGACGCAAACCATGGAGCAGGTCCAGGAAAATGTCGCTAAGGCTCTTGCCCTCGACATTCCTCATATGAGCCTCTATAGCTTGATTCTGGAGAATCACACGGTCTTTATGAATCGCATGAGACGGGGCAAGCTTCCTCTACCAAAAGAGGAGTTAGAAGCGGAGATGTTTGAATACATCATTCAGGAGTTGGAGCGTGCGGGCTTTGAGCATTATGAAATTTCTAATTTCTCCAAAGCCTGGTTTTGAAAGTCGACATAATCTCATGTATTGGGACAATGCTGAGTATTATGGTCTGGGAGCTGGTGCATCCGGCTACGTCAATGGGATCCGCTACAAGAATCATGGGCCTATCCGTCACTATATGCAGGCTGTTGACGAGGGCAATGCGCGTGTCCAAGAAGAACATTTGAGTCAGACTGAAATGATGGAAGAAGAGATGTTTCTGGGACTGCGTAAGAAAACAGGCGTTTCAAGAAGCGTTTCGAAGAAAAGTTTGGTGTGAATTTTGACCAACAATATGGATCAGTGGTTGAGGAATTGATCCAGCAGGGCCTTTTGGTACCTGACAAGGACATTGTACGAATGACCAAGAAAGGTCTCTTTTTTAGGAGACACTGTAGCAGAGAAGTTTATTTTGGAGTAGAAATGGCAAAAACATTTGAATACAGCATGAAAATTCCGTTTGATATGAGCGATGTCAATGGTTATATTAAGATTCCCCAATTGATCTTGCTGTCTTTACAGGTATCAGGCATGCAATCGATTGAGCTGGGTATGAGTGATATGTATATTTTAGAGAACTACAATCTAGTCTGGATTATCACGGATTACAATATGAAGATCGAGCGTCTCCCTGTATTTGATGAAAAGATCACCATCGAAACCTATGCCAAGAGTCACAATCGACTTTTCTGCTACCGGGCTTTTAATATCAAGGATGAAGCAGGAAATACCATCATTGAGATGGTCGCGACCTTTGTCTTGATGGATCGTGATACACGCAAGGTTCATCCTGTTATGAGTGAAATCACGGATGCCTTTGACTCTGAATTTTCAAAAACCATGCTCCGTGGTCCCTGTTTCAAAGAATTAGAAGGGGCGTGGAACAAGAATACCGAGTTCGGTTTTACGACTTGGATATGAACGGACATGTCAACAATAGCAAGTACTTGGACTGGGTTTTTGAGGTGATGGGAGCAGACTTTTTGACCCATCATGTCCCTAAAAAGTTCATCTAAAATATGTCAAAGAAGTGCTGGCAGGAGGTGTCATCACCTCTCAATATGAACAAGAGGGCTTGAAGACTCAGCACCAAATTAGCTCAGATGGTCAGATCAATGCCCAAGCTGAAATTGAGTGGGAAGAAGTAGAAGAAAAGGGTTGGACTTATGGAAAGTAGAAGATTAAAAATAAAAAACAGGAACTAGAAAGCTATCAAAAAACGGGTTGTGGCCTATGCCAAGCGTCAAAAGAACCCTTTGTACATGTTGGGAGATTGGCTCTTGACTCTTTGTGCTTTGGGCATCATCCTGGTAGAGGAAATTTATAAATTTTTCCGCTATCGCTTGAATTTAGAGAGTTTTAGTCGTTTTTAAGAGAAGATGTACGCTGGTATCGGGTCTGGATCCATTTCACCTTGGCCTTTCTTTTACCGGTCATGATCTTCTCGATTCGGCATTACTAGCCAATCAGGATCTTTCTGGTCCAATTTCTATCATCGTTTGTCTCAAGGCGTGCTCTTTAGCACAACAGTCAGCCTCTTGCTGCGACCTTAGTGACTGATTTTGTAGAAAATTTGCAACCAGAAACCAAGTCTGACGGGAAAAACCGGAGCACCAAACGCACGGTTTATCAAATCAGTGTGGATCAGGCAACCGTAATTGGCTTGTTATTGACCATTGTGATCCTCATGGTAGCATCCTTCTTGTTTACCCAATCAGGAAGTCAAGGGATCAATTTTACAGGTTTGGTTTTACAATTTGTCCTCTATGCTGGAGCATTGCTCTTATATGGGTCTGGTGGACGAGTCGATGCAGAGAAGTTGCATGAAAAAGCTGAAACAGAAAAGGAAGAATAAATGCACTATAAGGGCTATTTAATTGATTTGGATGGCACTATTTACAAAGGAAAATCACGAATTCCTGCAGGTGAGGCTTTTGTTCATGAACTGCAGGCGCGTGAGATTCCCTATCTCTTTGTGACCAACAATACTACCCGTACACCAGAGACTGTCCGGGATATGCTAGCGACTCACTTCAATATTGAAACCCCAGTTTCGACCATCTATACAGCTACCCTTGCGACCATTGACTACATGAATGACCAAAATTTGGGCAAAAAGGTCTATGTGATCGGAGAAGCGGGGCTCAAAGATGCTATTGAAGAAGCTGGCTATATCATCGATGAAGAAGCACCTGATTATGTGGTGATTGGCCTCGATTGGCAAGTGGATTATGAAAAGTTTGCTATTGCGACCTTGGCGATTCAAAAAGGAGCACACTTTATTGGGACCAATCCGGACCTGAACATTCCAACAGAGCGTGGCTTGATGCCAGGAGCAGGATCCCTGATTGCCCTTGTTGAAGCAGCGACACGGGTCAAGCCAGTGATCATTGGCAAACCAAAGGCCATCATCATGGACAAGGCCATTGAACACCTGGGTCTTGAAAGAGAAGAAGTGGTCATGGTTGGGGACAATTATCTAACAGATATTCGTGCTGGTATTGACAATGGGATTCCAACCCTTTTGGTGACGACAGGTTTTACCAAACCAGAAGAAGTGCCGACCTTACCAATTGCACCGACACATGTTGTTTGCCAGTTTAGCGGAGTGGGATTTTGATGCTTAAAAGTCTGAAATCAATCAACCAATTTTTCTTTATCTTGTCAGCTGCAATCCTTCTCACCATTGCTCTAGCTTGGGTCCTCTATCCCATGGAGATTCATTGGTTGGGGATTCAAAGCCGGACTGGTTTTTCGGCATCTGTCATCATGAAGAATTTTAATGTCTTGATGAACTATTTGACCAATCCTTTTCAATGGGTGTTGAAGATGCCTCAATTCCCCTCTTCAAAAAAATGGACTGCACCATTTTGAGGCTGTCAAGTACCTGTTTCATTTAGTGACGGTTGTTTTCGTGGTCACTCTCCCTGGTTTTATCCAGTTTATGCGGACAGTTGTCAAAAAAGGCTACCTGGCCTTGTACCTTAGTCTCTTCTTTTGGATGATGGTTTTACCAGTAGTGCTTGCAGTGATGACTGTTATAATTGGTTTTGATCAATTCTTTACGCTTTTTCATCAGGTCTTATTTGCTGGGGACAATACTTGGCTCTTTGATCCGCGCGTGGATTCGATTATTCTTGCATTACCAGAAGACTACTTTATGCATGCCTTTTTGATTTTCTTTGTCTTATACGAAGGAATGTGTGCGAGTTTTTATCTATTTTCTAGGAGGAAGAAATGAACCAATACAACCGATTATTAGACCCTAAAAAAAGATATAGGAAGGTATTCCGGGACACTTGCCATTTATCTCTTGGTAATGACCTTGGTAACCGTCCTTGGGAAGTCCTCCTTGGATTGACCATAGCAGGCTCTCTCAGAAAAGATCCAAGTCAAGTAACGGAGAAACTTAATGCCCTGAATGTTTGGGCTGGTATTCCCTACCTCATCTCTATTTCCATTGGACTCTTTCTCTTTAATGCCTATCGCAAGAAGGCCCTCTATAAATATGATCTTAAGCACAAGGGACGTAAGATGACTCTTTCAGTCTTCTTTATTCTTCTCGCCTTTCTTGGCTTTTTCTCAAGTCTTTTCATCTGTGATGACACAAGTGATTGAGCGCATGTTTGAGACCATTGGCCTTCATTCTCCGACACCAGATCTAGGAGATACGATTGAGCGATCATGGACCATGCTCTTGTATGCTGGCTTTTTTGGTCCTATCACAGAGGAATTCTTCTTCCGTGGGGCAGGCTTGCGAGGCTTGGAACGGTATGGGAAAATTTTGCTATTGTCATGACGGCCATCTTGTTTGGTCTCTTTCATGCCAATTTTGACCAGCTCTTTTTTCGCAAGTATCATTGGTCTAGGTTTCGGCTACATTGCCTTTGAATACAATATCTGGTGGGCTATTTTCTATCACATTTTCAATAATTTTGTCATTTCCCAAGGCTTGCATTATGTGGCCTATCATGTGGACGAGGGACTAGCAAATTGGCTCCAAATTGGTGTTTTAGCCATTGGTTCCATTGTCATGATAGTGGTTCTTGCGACGAAATGGCCAGCTATCAAGGCTTATATTCAAGCCAATAAACCTCAACCGGGAGTTTTCCAGCGTGCCCTCGCTTCCTTCTGGTTCTGGTTCTTCGTGCTATTCACTATCCTGATGTCTATTGTTCCTTATGTGATTCCGATCTTCCAGATGGCTAATCTCAAAGGATAAAGTTTATTATTCTAGTAAAGGGGGGATCCTTTTTAGATCCCTTTTTTTGCTATGAAAAAGGGCAAGTGAAGATAAAGGATTGAGGATGAGGGTCTGATATACTATTTAATAATTATTTTTTACTTGATGAAGGTGGATAACAATAATACAAACATACTAGAGAGAGGCTAACCCCTCTCTTTTTTTGCTATAATAGAGAGTATGAATAACTTGATTAAATCCAAGCTCGAGCTCTTGCCGACGAGTCCGGGCTGTTACATTCACAAAGACAAGAACGGTACCATCATCTATGTGGGAAGGCCAAGAATCTTCGCAATCGGGTGCGGTCTTATTTCAGAGGGAGCCACGATACCAAGACCGAAGCCCTGGTATCTGAGATTGTGGATTTTGAGTTTATCGTCACTGAGTCCAATATTGAGGCCTTGCTTCTTGAGATCAACCTCATCAAGGAGAACAAGCCCAAGTACAATATCATGCTCAAGGACGACAAGTCCTATCCCTTCATCAAGATTACCAATGAGCGTTATCCGCGTCTCATCATCACGCGCCAGGTCAAAAAGGATGGCGGTCTCTATTTCGGTCCCTATCCAGATGTGGGAGCGGCCAATGAGATCAAAAGGCTTTTGGATCGGATTTTCCCATTCCGCAAGTGTACCAATCCGCCTTCCAAGGTCTGCTTTTACTACCATTTAGGGCAGTGTATGGCTCACACAGTCTGCCACAAGGACGAGGCCTATTTTAAGGGCATGGCCCAGGAGGTTTCTGATTTCCTCAAAGGGCAGGATGACAAGATTATCGATGAGCTCAAGCTCAAGATGAATACCGCTGCGCAAAACATGGAATTCGAGCGGGCGGCAGAGTACCGGGATCTGATCCAGGCTATTGGGACCCTGCGGACCAAACAGCGGGTCATGGCCAAGGATTTGCAGAACCGGGATGTCTTTGGCTACTACGTGGACAAGGGCTGGATGTGTGTGCAGGTCTTCTTTGTCCGTCAGGGCAAGCTGATCGAGCGCGACGTCAACCTTTTTCCTTACTACAATGATCCGGACGAGGATTTTTTGACCTATGTGGGGCAGTTTTACCAGGAGAAATCTCACCTGATCCCCAATGAAATCCTGATCCCTCAGGATATCGATGAGGAAGCGGTCAAGGCCCTAGTGGATACCAAGGTCCTCAAGCCCCAGCGTGGGGAGAAGAAGCAGTTGGTCAATCTGGCCATCAAGAATGCGCGTGTCAGTCTGGAGCAGAAGTTCAATCTCCTTGAAAAATCCATGGAAAAGACCCAAGGTGCCATTGAAAATCTTGGAAAACTCCTGCAAATCCCAACTCCTGTGCGCATTGAGTCCTTTGATAACTCCAACATCATGGGGACCAGTCCAGTTTCAGCCATGGTGGTCTTTGTCAATGGGAAGCCAAACAAAAAGGACTACCGCAAGTACAAGATCAAGACCGTTGTCGGACCAGATGACTATGCCAGCATGCGGGAGGTCATTCGCAGACGCTACAGCCGGGTCATGCGGGATGGCCTGACGCCACCAGATCTGATCGTTATCGATGGGGGTCAGGGCCAGGTTAATATCGCTAAACAGGTCATCCAAGAAGAGTTGGGGCTGGATATTCCCATTGCAGGCCTGCAAAAGAATGACAAGCACCAAACCCATGAATTGCTCTTTGGTGATCCTCTCCAAGTCATCGAACTTTCTCGAACCTCACAGGAATTTTTCCTCCTCCAACGGATCCAAGATGAAGTCCACCGTTTCGCTATCACCTTCCACCGACAGCTCCGGTTCCAAGAATTCCTTCTCCTCCCAGTTAGATGGCATCGAAGGCTTGGGACCAAAACGCAAGCAGTTGCTGATGAAGCACTTCAAGTCACTGACCAAGATCAAAGAAGCTACTGTGGATGAGATCGTCACAGTTGGCATCCCACGAGCAGTGGCTGGAGCGGTGCAAGCTAAGCTCCATCAAGGAAAGCAAGAAGAAGCAAGTCCCTTGATGGAAGTGGCGGAGGATTCTGAACCATACCAATCATAAGGAGTTTAAAATGAACCATAGAATCGCTATTTTATCTGATATTCACGGAGATACGACAGCCCTGGAGGCAGTGATTGCGGATGCGCGTGCTCAAGGCGCGACAGAATACTGGCTTTTAGGGGACATTTTGCTTCCGGGGCCTGGAAGAGAGGACCTTTTGAGTTGCTAGATGCGATTCCGATCACAGCGGCTGTTCGTGGAAATTGGGACGATTGTGTCCTAGAGGCCTTGGATGGCGAGTACGGACTTGAGGATCCGCAGGAGATCCAACTCCTTCGCCTCACTCAGTACCTCATGGAAGGACTAGATCCTAAGCGGATCGATTGGCTTCGATCCCTTCCATTGGTAGAGAAGAAGGAGGTCAATGGCATTCGTTTTTCACTGACCCACAACTTGCCAGAAAAGAATTACGGTGGAGATTTGCGTCCAGCTAATGTGACGGAGAACTTTGACCAGTTGCTGGATGATCAGACGGATATGGCGATCTACGGTCATGTCCACAAGCAGTTGCTTCGCTATGGCAGTCAGGGCCAGCAGATCCTCAATCCGGGGACTATTGGCATGCCTTATTTTGACTGGGAACCAATTCAAAACCACAGAGCTCAGTATGCGCTGATCGATGTCGAAGAAGATGGGGTGACCAACCTGCAATTTCGTAAGGTGGCCTATGACTATGAAGCAGAGCTCCAAGATGCTAAGGACAAGGGTCTTCCTTTTATTGAGATGTACGAAGAATTGAGACGCGAGGATAACTATCGGGGCCATAACATCGAGCTTCTAACTAGCTTAATTGAGAAATACGGTTATGCCAAAGAAGTAGCTGCCTATTTCAATCTTTCTAATGAATCATAGATGGGTCTCTTATGTATTCAACCTATAACAAAGAAGCGGATCTTCAAAATGTCTGCTTCTTTTTTTCACAATCTTAGGCTGTAAAACCCTGCAAGCTCTTTCATTTTGTGTTAAAATAGAGGTAACAGAAATAGAAAAGGAAGAAGCTTATGAAATTTCTAGAGCTCAATAAAAACGCCATGCGATCAAGCATTTCACTGACCAACCGGTCGATCCAAAGGATGTACGGACTGCCATTGAAATCGCAACCTTGGCCCCTAGTGCCCACAATAGCCAGCCTTGGAAATTTGTGGTCGTTCGTCAAAAAAATGCGGAATTGGCAAAATTAGCCTATGGTGCAAACTACGATCAAGTCATGGAAGCACCTGTGACCATCGCCCTCTTTACAGATACTGATTTGCAAAAACGGGCTCGCAAGATTGCACGTGTCGGTGGGGTGAAAAACTTCACAGATGAGCAGTTGCAATACTTTATGCAAAATCTTCCTGCTGAATTTGCACGCTATGATGCCCAACAAACAAGTGATTACTTGGCTTTGAATGCTGGTCTTGTGGCCATGAACTTGGTACTTGCTTTGACGGACCAAGGCATTGGAACCAATATTATCTTGGGATTTGATAAATCAAAAATCAATGAAGTATTGGACATCGAAGAGCGTTTCCGTCCGGAAGTCTTGATTACGGTTGGCTATGCGGCTGAAAAAGTAGAGCCAAGCTATCGCTTACCAGTGGACGAAATCATTGACAAACGCTAAGCCAATTAGCAAATAGAAGATTGAGGAGGAATTCATGACAACAGTTGACTTTAAAGCAGAAGTAGAAAAACGTCGCGATGAGATGATGGCTGACTTATACAGCCTCTTGGAAATCAATTCTGAACGCGATGACAGCAAGGCAGATGCAGAGCATCCTTTTGGACCTGGTCCTGTAAAAGCTCTTGAAAAATTCTTGGAAATTGCCAAACGTGATGGCTATGAAACCAAGAATGTCGACAATTATGCCGGTCACTTTACTTTTGGTGAAGGAGAAGAAGAGCTTGGGATCTTTGCCCATATGGACGTCGTGCCAGCTGGTAGTGGCTGGAAGACGGATCCCTACAAACCAGAAATTATCGATGGTAAGCTCTATGCGCGTGGTTCGTCTGATGATAAAGGGCCTACAATGGCCTGCTACTATGGTTTGAAGATCATTAAAGACCTAGGACTTCCTGTTTCTAAGCGCGTGCGCTTTTGTTGTCGGTACGGATGAAGAATCAGGCTGGGGCGACATGGATTACTATTTTAAACACGTCGGACTTCCTGAGCCAGATTTTGGCTTCTCACCAGATGCGGAATTCCCAATCATCAATGGGGAAAAAGGAAACATCACTGAGTACCTTCATCTTGGAAATGACAACACAGGAAGTGCCCATCTTCATAGCTTTACAGGTGGTCTTCGTGAAAACATGGTACCAGAGTCAGCGACTGCAGTCGTTTCTGGACAACTACCAGATCTTGCTGGCCTCTTAGATGCCTTTGCCAAGGAACACCAGCTCAAGTATGAAATCTCAACTGTCGATGAAGAAACCTATACCGTGACGATTGTTGGGAAATCTGCTCATGGATCAACTCCTGAAGATGGAATCAATGGTGCAACCTACTTGGCGCTCTTGTTGAACCAATTTGATTTTGGTGGTGCTGCTAAGGCTTACCTTCATGTGACAGCTTCACTTCTTCACGAAGATTTTGCTGGTGAAAAATTAGGAATTGCCCATACAGATGCCAAAATGGGACCATTGAGCATGAATGCAGGTGTCTTCCATTTTGATGAAAGCCAAGCAGACAACACCATTGCCCTCAATATCCGTTACCCTCAAGGTACAGATCCTGAAACCATCAAGTCTATTCTTGAAAAAATCGAAGGAGTGGCTACAGTAAGCTTGTCAGCCCATGGTCACACACCTCACTATGTTCCGATGGATGACGAATTGGTATCCACCTCTTGCGTGTTTACGAAAAACAAACTGGCCTCAAAGGACATGAACAAGTGATCGGTGGTGGTACCTTTGGTCGTCTCTTGAAACGTGGGGTTGCCTTTGGTGCTATGTTCCCAGACTATGTCAATACCATGCACCAAGCTAATGAGTTCGCAGATGTCGAAGATCTCTATCGTGCAGCAGCTATTTACGCAGAAGCCATCTATGAACTAATCAAATAATCCACTACTCGGCCAGTTTTTCTGGCTGAGTTTTTCCATAGAAGGAGGACTTATGTCAAGGATTGAAAGCATTAAACAAGCCATTATGGCAGATCCTCAAAATAAAGAATATACAGAGAAAGGGATAGAGCCACTCTTTGCAGCCCCAAAGACAGCTCGTATCAATATCATCGGACAAGCTCCAGGGATGAAGACGGAAGAAGCTGGTATTTACTGGAAGGACAAGAGTGGTGATCGTCTGCGCGAATGGTTAGGAGTTGACGAAGACACCTTTTATAATTCTGGTTTGTTTGCGGTCATTCCCTATGGACTTTATTTCCCAGGGCATGGAAAATCTGGTGACCTTCCACCTCGCAAAGGCTTTGCGGAAAAGTGGCACCCTCAACTCCTCAAGGAGTGTCCGGATATTGAGTTAACCCTCTTAATTGGACAATATGCCCAAGCATACTACCTTCATGAAAAGGTTAGTGGCAAAGTAACCGAACGGGTCCACCATTTTAAAGACTATTTGCCAACCTATTTTCCACTTGTTCACCCTTCCCTCGCAATCAAATCTGGATGGCTAAAAATCCTTGGTTTGAGGCAGAGGTGGTCCCAGAATTGCAAACCTTAGTACAAGAGATCATTCAAAAATAAAGGAGAGCGAAGATGGATCCTTATCAACAAGTTAAAGAAAAATTAGATGAGTTGGGAATTTCATTTGATGTGGTGGAACACCCACCTGCATTTACGACGGAGCAGGCGGATTCTTATATTGAAGGCTTAGAAGGTGTCCGACCAAGACCATGTTTTTGACCAACAAAAGAAAACTCAATACTATTTGCTCATCATGGATGACCAGAAGCCATTGGATATGGATGATTTCAAAGAGCAAGTGGAAGCCAACCGGATCCGCATGGCTTCAGCAGATTCTTTAGCTGAAAAATGCAATTACCGCCAGGAACGGTTTCTCCATTTGGTTTATTGAACAATGAAGAAAAAAGATATTCGAGTCTATTTCGATAAAGACATTGTGTCAGAGGAAATCATGACCTTTCATCCCAATACCAATGAAAAACGATCTTTATTAAAAACCCAAGACTTGTTCCGATTTTTAGAGTCTATTGGCTTTCATTATGAAATTCTAACCCTTCCATAACAAAGGAGAAATCATGAAAGAAATTCCATTTTCAAGCTTTTACCAAGCTTATCAAAAGGAAACATACACGTTCTTGATGTACGCGAGCAGGAGGAATATGATGCCCTTCACTTAGACGGAGTTCGTCTTCTTCCCTTATCTGAGTTAGCAAATCGCTACCAGGAATTAGAGAAGGATCATCCCTATTATGTCATCTGCAAGTCAGGGCGACGCTCAGCACGCGCTTGCCAATTTTTGGAAGAGCAAGGCTATGATGTGACCAACGTCCAAGGTGGCATGGATGCATTTGAATCCTAAGAAATGACCTGGGAAGAAGGTCGGTAAATTCATATTAAAAAAGGTTACGGACGTCAGCGAACTTCTACGAAGTTCCAAGACTTATTATTAAAAGGTCTGATGAAATTCAGGGTGCCTGAAACGTTATTGTTTCAGGCAATTTTTCACCGGAAAGTTTTGGTATTTTGAATCGAAAAAAAATAATTCATTTTTATTTCTTTGAAGAATAGCTTAACTTATTTTACTTTAAAATAGTTTGTCCCACCCTGAAAAGAGGTCGTTTTCTTTACTAATTTCTAAAAATGAGTAGAATTTGTATGTTTTTCAAAAGATATTACAGGGATTTTCCAGTCTTTCATTGAAAATGGTTCAGAAATTTTGTATAATACCTAGTATAAACAATAGTTAAGGAGATTCATTATGTCAAAACAAGATTGGCTGGATTATTTCGAAGCCGTAAATGGTCGTTCTGCTAGTGCAGAAGAAATTGCTCAAGCACTGGCTGCAGGAGAATTTCAAGAAGAAGTAGTGGTTCCAGAAACCCCACAAGCCCCAGAATTTGTCGCAGCACCAACTACACCTGTGGAAGAACCAGTTGCTGCTCCACAAGCTCCAGAGTTTGTTGCAGCGCCAGCAGCTCCTCAAGCTCCAGACTTTGTCGCAGCGCCAACTGCCCCTACTGAAGAACCAGTCGCAGCTCCTCAAGCTCCAGAGTTTGTTGCAGCGCCAGCAGCTCCTCAAGCTCCAGAGAAGAACCACCAGCAGCTCAGTTCAGAACCAGCAGCCCCAACTGTTCCACAGAAGACCTGCAGCTCCAGTTCCAACAAGCTCCACAGCAAGCCTACCAACAACCTACTCAAGCAGCTTATCAACAAGCTCCTTACCAAGGTCAACCAGGACAACCTTATCCTGGCCCAACCAAGTCAATTTGGTGTAGCCGTTGGTGGTTACTGGAATTGGTTCCTTTCAGCTTTGAAACGTCCAACAGCTGTAGAAAATCCAAAAGCTCTTAACGGAATTTTACAGTATGTCTTGACTGCCTTTGTCTTGACCCTATCAACTTTCTTCACAGCTAGTGGATTTACAGGTGGTTATGGAATGGATTTCCGTGCCTTTATGTTGACATTGATTTCCCTATTCTTTAGCGTTTACGCCTTCCAAGTAGCAGGATTCTTTGTTCGTCGTGTGGTTCTTCAAGATAAGGAATACAGTTATGGTCGTTCATTTGAAGAGTTTGGACGTTTGTCTGTTTACACATTGCCACTTGCCCTCCTTGCTTTCTTAGTAGGTCTTGTAAAAGTTTATGAATTTTATGGTTTTGTAAATTTCCTTATTTTCTTCTTGTTCTTTGTTGGAACATGCTATGTCGTTCATCAAGGATTGAACAAGACAAGCTTTTAAAGCAGATAAATTCTTGCTTCTAGTAGCATCATCTGTTGTCTTGCTTCTCATTGCCATCTTTGTCATTTATGTGAATGCTCGTATTTTTAGAACAAGTAGCCGTAGGATTTATTCCAAGTGCTCCAAATTTCTCTAACTTTGGATTCTAACAATATCACAAAACGGAAGGTGGGGGAACCCACTTTCCTATTTTATAATGAGGGAGAAGAGATCCATGCAAAAGAAATGGGTTGAATTATTTGAAAAAGTGATTGGTCGCAAACCGTCACCAGAAGAGTTTATGGCTGGGAAAGCTTGTGGATTTGATTTGAAACAAATTCAGTCTATCGCAGGAAATGCCCCAGCAGAGGAAGTAGCTCCTGTAGAGGAACCAGTGGTTGAACCAGTTGAAGAAGTGAAGAATGTCGATCCTCTTCTAGCAGCTCGTCAGGCTTGGTTGCAACATTTTGAAGAAACCTATGGCCGCAAGCCAAGTGCAGAAGAATTTACCGCGGCTAAAAGTCAAAACTTTGAGTTTTTGTAGGACCTGAACCTGAAGCAGAATTTGCGAACCCAGATGCAACAGAAGAAACACAGGAATATGTACCTCAACAGCCGACTCAAGAGTATACGGCTCCACTTGCTGCTGAGCAAACGCAGGTCTTTGCTGGTCCAAATGTCACAGAAGCAGGTCCAGCTCAGAAAAAACAAAAGGCCCCTAAAACGAAGGGTGGAAAGAAACTTTCCAAGAAGAAAATTGGAATTATTTCTGCTATCGCAGTCCTTGTGATCGCTTTGGTAGCAGCCTTCTTTTACTTCCAGTCTACAACACGTGTCGAAGTGACTGCAGATAAATTCATTAAGGCAGTGGACACCAAGGATTATCGCGAAGCAGCAGACCTGCTTTCAACCGATAACGATAAATGGACAAAGGATGAAGCCGAAAGCTTTATTACCAGCATGGAAGATCAAGGGGTCGATATCGGCACAGAGTTGAACAAGATCATTGATAATGGTGGAGAAGGCAGCTATACGGATAAATCTGGAAACAAGATTTTGGTTTGGAAAAAGCGGACAAGAAATTTGGGATCTTCCAAGAATACCGTGTAGCCAGCTATCCAGTACAAGTCAAGGTCAAGACCAATTTGGACCAAGCCAAACTCAAAGTGGCTGCCAATAAAACGGTGACCTTGAAGAAAGATGCAGTGACAGATCTTGGTTCTTTCCATTACAATACAAAAGAAATGGAATTGTCTGCTAAAACTGAGGTCGGAAATGTTACTTCTAAGATCCATCTCAATCCTAAAAAAAAGCAACTAAGAATAACTTAGAATTGCAGTTGAATTCTGAAAAACGCAATTTAGAAGTTGAGTTCCCAGATGAAGTTGAAAACCCAACGGATGTGAAGGTTGTGGTCAACGGCAAAGAAGTCGGAACCAGCACGACCTTTGAAGTAGACAGCATCCCTTATCAAGAAATTGAAGTACATGCTGTCTTCAACATGAATGGGGAAACCTATACAACTGAAAAGGCTAAGGTGACGATTGAAGAGGGTGAGAACGATCCGATCGAACTTAAACTAGCCAAAGATACCCTAAAACGCATCAAGAGTGCACAAGATGCTAAGAAAGCGCAAGCAGCCAAAGAAGAACAAAATCGGACCTTGGCGGAAGAATTCTTGAAAGAGTACCGCGACGCTGTCTTTAGCTCCGTTTCAAATCGAAATAACACCTACTCTAAATACTATGACACACAAAGTCAAGCCTACAAGGACATGGTTGAATTCACAACTGGTGATGGTGTTCGAAAGGCTAAAATTGACTACTATACTCCAGGAGCTTTGGACATTCAAAGTGTCACGGAAGAAAATGGTGTGGTGACGATCAAGACTTATGAAGACTTTACCGTGCATTATACAGATAGCCATCCAGATTCACAAAACCGCAAGTACAAGACCTACACCTTGAAAAAAGTAGGTGCAAGTTATGTGATTACGGATATTGTCGTAACAAAAGAATCATAGGAGATTCCTCATGAAAGCAAGATTTTCCAAATTCACTTTGGTGACAGTTGCCTTGTTAACCTTGACAGCTTGCTCCCAATCTCAATCCACTAGTTCTAAATCTTCTGCAAGAGAAGAAAGCAAACAAACGCAAACCAAGTCTTCCAAAGAAATGTCTTCAGCAAAGGATACGTCAAAAGAGACAGGAAAAGAAGAGTCGTCAAAAGCTGGTAAGTCAGATGTGAAAGTGGACTCTGGTGTCAGCTATAATGGTTCCTACTATAGTGTCAAAGGGAAATATGGTGAGGTCATGATCGCCAACAAACATTATCCCTTGTCGCCTGACTTTAACCCAGGTGAAGATCCTGAAGCTGTTTCAGCCCTTCATGAATTGATCGCAGCCATGCAGGCAGAAGGTTATCCGATCAGTGACCAATATAGTGGTTTTCGTAGCTACGACACCCAAGTTGGCCTCTACCAAAACTATGTCAATCAAGATGGTCAGGAAGCCGCCGATCGTTATTCTGCAAGACCGGGTTATAGTGAACACCAGACAGGTTTGACCTTTGATCTGATCGATACCAGTGGTAATTTGGTAACCGAACCTGGACCAAGTAAGTGGTTGCTCAAGAATGCTGCTAAATATGGCTTTGTGGTTCGTTACCAGGAAGGAAAAGAAAAAGTAACAGGCTACATGCCAGAAAGCTGGCATCTCCGCTATATCGGAAAAGAAGCGCAAGATATCGCTGACTCAGGTTTGAGTCTGGAAGAATACTATGGCTTCACCGGTGGCGATTACGTTGATAATAAGAAAAGGTTGGGGATAGATATCCCAACCTTAAAATGTAGACAAACTATTTTAAAGTAAAATAAATTAAGCGATCCTGCTAAGAAATAAAATTGAGTTCCAATTTTTAGAAGTTCAAGAAAATACTGTTGAGTAAAGTGCCGGAAACAATAACGTCAAACTCGGAATTATTGAGAGTAAACAGTTTGGGGAACTGTTTTAGCCTGAACCTGTGAAATTAAAGAGCGAGGGGCTCAATTTTACGGGTTTGGATTGTGTCAAAAAGATAAGTTCTCCTAGAATCGAAAGATTCAGCGTTAAATTTCCTATTTTGACTTTATCCGCAGACGCCCCCTTTATATTTGATTTAGTCATGGAACTTCGCAGAAGTTCGCTGACGTCCGTACTCACCTAAGGAAAGTTTTTAATATGTCTTTGTCGACAATCGTTCCAAAAAATCCAACCTTTTTATTGATATGGTTTTTAGAAATGCATCCAGCTCTTTTTTGATTCTTGAGAGAGCAAATTTATCGGGATAGGTTTAGAACGGATATTTCGATACCTGTTCTTTGGCATTCTTAGTCGACCGTCCCAAAGGATCCAACGGATGAATTCCCAGTCAAAGCGTTCGGGGCAACCTGCCGCCATACTCTCACGGACTCGGCCTTTATAACGGCGGTATCGTTTCCAGCCTCTAAAGAGGCAGTTCCAACGAGAGAAGTTGAGAAAGATAATCTGGTCCGCTTGCTCCATTCTCTCCTCATAGCAGCACCAAGAGTAATTGCCATCAATGACCCAGTCTTTATGATCGCTGAGAAACTGTCTCATCTCACCTTCCATCGTATCCCGGTCACTGTCTATCCAGCCCGGTTGAAATTGAAGGGTATCCATGTGGAGCTTGGGAATGGAGTAGTAGCGAGCTAAGTTTTCAGCCAAGGTGGATTTACCTGATCCAGAATAGCCGATAATAACAATTTTCATAAGCACCTCTCAAAAAATTAGGCACAAAAAAAAGCTCCGGAGAGCTTGATTTTTTATGCTGTTCTTGATTAACCAAGTTTCGCTGCAAGACGTGATTTATCGCGGCTTGCTTTGTTTTTATGAATCAAACCTTTAGTTTCTGCTTTATCGATAGCTGAGCTAGCAGCGCGGTAAAGTTCTTCAGATGGGTTTGCTTCAAAAGCTTTGATTGCAGTACGCAAAGCTGATTTTTGAGCTGAGTTTTTTCGTTTTGTTTAACGTTAAGTTCAGCGCGTTTGATAGCTGATTTAATGTTTGCCAAGTTATTCACCTCCATTGATAATCTAACTATCTCATTATATATGAAAAGTTAAGATTTGACAAGCCTAAAATAGCTTTTCCTTAAAAAAGTACCGTTAAAAGGCCATTTTTTCTAGCGTTTGAGATAAATTTCGTCGATTTCATGATTGGTTGCTTTATGGAGAATCAGATCAGCTCGGTTTCTGGTTGGTTGGATGTAATATTGCAAGTTGACTAAATTAATGGATTTCCAGACCTGATGGGCCATGCTTAAAACTTCTTCTAGGGGTTGCTCTGTAAATCGATAGTAGTAGTTATTGGGATCATTTTGAGCTAATTCAAGAAGTTTTTGGAAGCGATCGATATACCAAGATTCGATATCGTCGACCGCGGCATCCACATAGATTGAAAAATCAAAGAAATCGGTCATATAGAGACTGTCATTTTGCGGATTTTGAAAGACATTGATCCCTTCGACAATGACAAAATCAGCTGGTAAAATGGTTTGCTTCTCATCTGGAACAATATCGTATATTTCGTGGGAATAGACAGGGATTTCTACGCTCTTGTTGTTTTTAATTTGATTGAGAAAATCAAGGAGCAATTCCATATCATAGACTTTCCGGAAATCCTTTTCGATTGAGGATCTCTTGTTCTTTTAAGATAGCATTTGGATAGAGAAAGCCATCCGTTGTTACCAATTCCACTGTCGAGCCTTCGAAGGTTCGTGACAGCAGGATTTGAAGGAAACGGCTAGTGGTGGATTTTCCAACCGCAACACTCCCTGAAACCCCAATGATAAAGGGTTGGCGTTCACTCGTTTTTGGAGAAAAATACCTTTTGAGAAGGCTAAATCTTCTTTGGAACGCTTGTAGATTCCAATCAGATTTGTCAAAGGCAGGTAGACGTCACGTACATCCTGGAGGTTGATGCGGTCGTTAAAACTTTTAATAGAATTGAGCTCTGTTTGAGAGAGAGGTGGGGTGGTTTTGCGGTGCAAATTTTGCCACGTTTCCCGATTAATTTTTTCAAAATGTAGAAATTTTTTGTCCATATGTCACTCCTATTGTAGTCTTTAGTATACCAATTTTTAGAGGTCATGTAAACGATTTAAAAAAGGAATGAATTATGATAAAATAACCTTATGAGTAAAATGTATTTTCGATGTAAACCCAGATGCAGCCCATGATATTCATGATCTGGCTGTTGTTTTATTGGGGCAAAAGATGTATTTCTATACGGACGCGGGCGTCTTTAGTAAACAAATGATTGACTATGGAAGCCAGGTGCTTTTATCAACCCTGGATTTTCAAGAAGGAGAAAGTGTCCTTGATGTTGGCTGTGGCTATGGTCCAATCGGCTCTCTCTAGCTAAAGCCCAGGGAGTTGCAGTGACCATGGTCGATGTCAATGAGCGGGCGCTGGACTTGGCTAAGAAAAAATGCCAGCCGAAATGGCGTGGAAGCACAGATCTTTCTTCGGATGTCTATGAAGCAGTAGAAGGGGTCTTTGACCATGTGATCAGTAATCCGCCGATCCGAGCTGGTAAGAAAGTGGTTCACCAAGTGATCACTGGTAGTTTTGAACATTTGAAACCAGGTGGAGATTTGACCATTGTCATTCAGAAAAACAAGGGGCTCCGAGCGCTAAGGCCAAGATGGAAGAGACGTTTGGCAATTGTGAAATCGTAAAAAAGACAAAGGCTATTATATTTTAAGAAGTGAGAAAGAATCATGAGAGCAGTAGATATCATTCAAAAAAAAGAGATGGTCTTGCCTTAAACAAGGAAGAAATTGAATGGCTGATTGAGGGCTATGTGGCTGGAACAGTACCAGATTACCAAATGTCTGCTTTTGCTATGGCCGTTTATTTTAAAGGGATGACGACAGAAGAAATTTCTCATATGACCATGAAGATGGTCCAAACGGGGCAACAGTTTGATTTGTCAGCTATTCCAGGGATCAAGGTGGACAAGCATTCGACTGGTGGTGTTGGAGACAAGGTGACCTTGGTCTTGGTGCCTTTGGTTGCAAGTTTCGGAGTGCCGGTTGCCAAAATGAGCGGTCGTGGCTTAGGCCACACAGGTGGAACCATTGATAAGTTAGAATCCATTAAAGGCTTCCAGATTGAACGGACCCAAGAGGAATTTATTCAGCAGGTGCAGGAGATTCGGCTTATCGGTCATTGGTCAATCCGACCAACTTGTAAAAGCAGACAAACTCTTGTATGCTCTTGCGTGATGTGACGGCGACAGTGGATACCATTCCATTGATTGCTAGCTCCGTTATGAGTAAGAAAATTGCTGCTGGTGCTGATGCCATTTTTTGGACGTGACGGTAGGCGAGGGTGCCTTTATGAAGAATATTGAGGATGCTCGTCGCTTAGCACGTACCATGGTGGATCTTGGTAATGCCGTAGGGCGCAAACAATCGCTGTCATTACAGATATGAGCCAACCCTTGGGAACCAGTATTGGCAATCGTTTAGAGATGTTGGAAGCCCTGGATATTCTGAAAGGACAGGGGCCGAGCTGATGTCACAGAGTTTATTTGTGAATTAGCGCAAATCATGTTGAAATTGGCCAATGTAGACCAAATCGATTGAAGCCATCCATGAACACTTGACCAATGGTCAAGCTTTAGCGAAGTTTGAAGAAATGGTTGTGGCTCAAGGTGGAGACTTAGAAGATTTGCATCGTCCCGTCAAAGTGGATCAGGTCCTTGAAGTAACAGCGGACCAAGATGGCGTCATTGCTGCTTTACCTGCCATGGAGTTTGGTTTGTTTGCTATGCGCCTGGGTGCTGGTCGTGCTGTCAAATCAGATCCCCTCGATTATGAAACAGGAATTGTGTTTGACAAAAAAGTGGGAGAGCACGTCAAAAAAGGGGAACGTATTGCCCGCATTTTCATGAATGAAAAAAATTCACAAGAAAGCGTTACAGAATTCAAAAAAAATGTTAAAATACTAGAAAGGGCTGAAAGCGTTAAAGAAATTATTGAAATAATATCTTAAGCAGCTCAGGAGATTGTATGAAGTTAAATAAATATATCGATCACACTCTTTTAAAACCAGATGCGCAACAAGAACAGATCGAAAAGCTGATCGAAGAAGCCAAGGCTTATGATTTTGCGAGTGTCTGTGTGAACCCGACATGGGTGAATTTTGCGGCTGAGGGCTTGCGCGATTCAGACGTTAAAGTTTGTACCGTCATTGGTTTTCCTTTAGGAGCAAATACACCATTTGTCAAAGCGTGTGAAACAAAAAATGCGATTCAAAATGGTGCCGATGAGATTGACATGGTCATTAATATCGGGGCTCTTAAGTCTAAGAATTTAGCACTAGTTGAGGAAGATATCCAAGCGGTAGTCGAAGCGAGCGGTGATAAGCTGGTCAAAGTCATCATTGAGACTTGTCTCTTAACAGACGATGAAAAGATCGTTGCTTGCCAAATTGCTAAAGTTAGGCTGGGGCAGACTTTGTGAAGACTTCAACTGGCTTCTCTACTGGAGGAGCAACGGTAGAAGATGTGGCCTTAATGCGTAGAACAGTTGGACCTGACATGGGTGTCAAAGCTTCTGGTGGTGCTCGGTCATATGAAGATGCTCTTGCTTTTATCGATGCTGGTGCGACCCGTATTGGGACTTCTTCTGGTGTAGCCATCATGGAAGGAAAGGTGGCTCATGGCGACTACTGAGTTGATTGACTTAGCAGTTGAAGTGAGTAAACAAGCCTATGTGCCTTACTCTCATTTCCCAATTGGAGCTGTACTGCTAACGAAGGATGGAGAAATCTATACAGGGGTTAATATCGAAAATGCCAGTTTTGGATTAACCAACTGTGGAGAACGGACAGCCATTTTTAAAGCTGTTTCTGAAGGAGCTCGTGAGTTTCAAGAGCTCATTATCTACGGGCAAACAAAAAGCCCATCTCTCCATGTGGTGCTTGTCGCCAGGTCATGGCTGAATTTTTTGAGCCAGACCTTCCTGTAACCTTAGTATCTAAAGATAAATCGACGGTCGTGATGACGGTCAAGGAATTGTTCCATATTCCTTTACAGACCTGACTTAATGGGTCTGTGAGGCGGTTGTTTTGACCCTTTCAATACTTCGCAACAATGTTGCACAATAATTTAGGAGGTTCAGTAATGAACAAGAAACAATGGCTAGGCCTTGGTCTAGTAACTGTCGCTGCTATTGGACTTGCAGCATGTGGAAATCGTGGCGGACGTCTAAAAAAGATAGCGCAAACTCAGAATCATAAAACTGATTTGAAAGCTGCTATCATTACCGATACTGGTGGTGTGGATGACAAATCATTCAACCAATCTGCTTGGGAAGGTTTGCAAGCTTGGGGTAAAGAAAACAAACTTAAAAAAGGAACGGATTTGACTACTTCCAATCAACAGATGAATCTCAATATGCGACAAACCTTGATGAAGCTGTTTCAACGACTACAAATTGATCTTTGGTGTTGGTTTTGCCTTCATGATGCAGTTAGCAGACGCAGCCTAAAGAACAACGAAGATGTGAACTATGTAAGTATTGACGATGTTATTAAAGACCAAAAGAACGTTGCATGTCTTGTTTGCCGATAATGAAGGTGCTTACCTTGCAGGTATCGCAGCAGCTATGCAATCAAAACAAATAAAGTTGGTTTCATCGGTGGTCAAACATCAGACACAATTACACGTTTTGAAGCTGGTTTCACAGCCGGTGTTAAATCAGTAAAACCTGACATCGATGTAAAGTTCAATATGCTGAATCATTCTCTGATGCGGCTAAAGGTACAACAATTGCTTCAACAATGTACGCTTCAGGCGTTGACGTAATCTACCAAGCTGCTGGTGGTACTGGTACTGGTGTCTTCACAGCTGCTAAAGATGTTAACGAAAAACTTGATGCTGACAGCGATAAGAAAGTATGGGTAATCGGTGTTGACCGTGACCAAACAGCAGAAGGTGATTACACATCTTCAGACAAGAAAAAATCTAACTTTGTTTTGACTTCAACAATCAAACAAGTTGGTACAGTTGTTAAAGATATCGCTAACGGACAAGTCAAAGGCGACAAATTTGAAGGTGGTAAAACTAAAACTTACGGTATCAAAGACGGTGGTGTTGACATTGTAACGTCTAATCTTCCTTCAGATATCAAGGATGCAGTAGAAAAAGCTAAAGAACAAATCAAGAATGGTGAATTGAAACCAACTGATGGTCTTAGCAAATAATCGTTAAGCATAAGTCTTTATAGAGCGTTCTTTTAAACTGAGACAATTTTTGTCTCAGCAAAGGGAAGCAGTTACAGTTAATGCCCCCTTTGCTGAAATAAAAATTATTCTGAAAGGAGATTGTATGACGAAGTCAAATGTCATTGAGATGCACAATATTACCAAAAATTTGGTGAATTCGTGGCAAATGATCATATCAATCTTGATGTGAGACAAGGAGAAATCCACGCCCTCCTCGGTGAAAATGGTGCAGGTAAGTCAACTTTAATGAATATGCTTTCAGGTCTTTTGCAACCTACGAGCGGTACCATTAAGGTTAAAGGACAAGAGGTGACGATTGATTCACCATCTAAAGCAACGAAACTGGGGATTGGGATGGTTCACCAACACTTTATGTTGGTTGAAGCTTTTACAGTTGCTGAAAATATCATCTTGGTAGTGAGGTAACTAAAGCTGGTGGTGTTCTTGATATGAAGAAGGCTATCAAGGAAATTACTGAACTCTCTGAAAAATACGGTCTTGCGGTAGATCCAACTGCCAAAGTAGCAGATATCTCTGTTGGTGCTCAACAACGTGTTGAAATCCTTAAGACTCTCTATCGTGGGGCTGATATTTTGATCTTCGATGAGCCGACCGCGGTATTGACTCCGTCTGAAATTACTGAACTTCTAAACATTATGAAGACCTTGGTTAAGGAAGGCAAGTCAATTATTCTTATTACCCATAAGTTGGATGAAATCCGTGCAGTATCTGATCGTGTCACTGTCATTAGACGTGGTAAATCAATTGATACGGTAACGATTGAAGGGTCAACAAATGCTGACTTGGCCGAAATGATGGTTGGCCATCAGGTTTCCTTCAAGACAGAGAAAATTCCTTCAAATCCAAAAAGAAGTTGTTCTTTCTATTAAAGATTTGGTGGTTAACGAGAACCGGGAGTTCCTGCTGTTAAAAACCTGTCATTGGATGTTCGTGCTGGTGAAATCATCGGTATTGCCGGTATCGATGGCAATGGTCAGACAGAACTTGTCCAAGCGATTACAGGACTTCGTAAAGTTAAGTCAGGTGATATTACCATCAAGGGTGAATCTATTATTCATAAGACAACTCGTCAGATTACAGAGATGAGTGTTGGCCATATTCCTGAAGACCGTCACCGTGATGGAATGGTTCTTGAAATGACAGTAGCTGAAAATATCGCTCTTCAAACCTACTACAAAGAACCAAATTCTAAGAATGGTATCTTGAACTATAGTGTCATCAATGCTAAAGCTCGAGAATTGATGGAAGAATTTGACGTTCGTGGTGCTGGAGAGTTGATTGCTGGTGGTGACCTGTCTGGTGGTAACCAACAAAAAGCTGTTATCGCCCGTGAAATTGACCGTGACCCAGAGCTTCTTATTGTCAGTCAACCAACTCGTGGTCTTGACGTAGGTGCCATTGAATATATCCGTAAACGTTTGATTCAAGAACGTGATAACGGGAAGGCTGTCATTGTTGTCAGCTTTGAATTGGATGCTTGGGTGCCATTATTATGTGGGCCTTCAGCTATGATGCCATTTTGGGGATATGAATTGCTGTTTAACAAAAGCCTTTGGTTCATTGATTAAGAGTTGGGGAAATATTTCCCGTGCCATGGGGCCACTGATTTTAGTTGCTCTTGGATTTTCAGTAGCCAGCCGGGCCGGTTTCTTTAACGTTGGACTTCCTGGTCAGGCTTTTTGCAGGATGGATCATGGCGACTTGGTTTGCCCTTTCCTTCCCAAATATGCCTCGCTTACTGATGATTCCGATGACCGTTTTGATTGCGGCTATTGCCGGTGGATTTATTGGAGCGATTCCAGGTTTCCTTCGTGCTTATCTTGGAACCAGTGAGGTCATCATCACCATTATGATGAACTACATTGTTCTCTATGGTGGGAATGCCTTGATCCATAGCTTTCCCAGCTTCCTTGATGAAAACAAGGACTCAACCATTGATGTGGGAGCCAACGCTGTCTACCAGACGGAGTGGTTGCGTAATTTGACGGATAAATCTCAAATGAACATCAGGGATTTTCTTTGCCATCATCGCAGTGGTAGTCATCTGGTTCTTGATGAAGAAAACAACACTTGGTTTTGAAATCCGTGCCGTTGGTCTCAATGCGAATGCGGCAGAATATGCAGGGATGTCTGCAAAACGGACCATTATCCTTTCTATGATCATTTCTGGTGCTCTTGCTGGTATCGGTGGGGTAGTAGAAGGTCTGGGGATTTACTCAAATGTTTACGTTCAAACTAGCTCAATGAGTGTTGGATTTAACGGAATGGCCGTAGCCCTTCTTGCAATGAATTCACCAATTGGTATTCCATTTGCTGCCTTCTTGTTTGGTGCACTTCAAATTGGAGGAGTTGGTATGAAGCCAGCTGCCATCCCTGAAGAAGTCGTTCAAATTGTGACAGCATCCATTATCTTCTTCGTATGTGCCCACTACATTATCGAAAAGATGATCTCGATGCGTTCAGCTAAAAAAGGAGGAGCAAACTAATGAGTCTTGTAACGATTTTAAGTATTCTTGTTTCCTCTCTGATTGTGTATGCAGCGCCGCTGATCTTCACAAGTATCGGAGGAGCATACTCAGAACACGCTGGGGTTGTTAACGTTGGTCTGGAAGGAATCATGGTTATGGGAGCCTTCTCAGGAATTATCTTTAACTTGACTTTTGAGTACGTTAGGAATTTGACACCATGGTTGTCCTTGATCGTTGCTGCAGGGATTGGAGTACTCTTCTCCTTGATCCACGCGGTGGCAACCATTCATTTCCGTGCTGACCATATCGTCTCAGGTACGGTATTGAACTTGATGGCACCTCCACTTGCGGTCTTCCTTGTTAAAGCGATGTATAACAAGGGACAAACTGATAATATCAAAGTTGCCTTCGGGAAAACATCCATTCCGGTCTTATCTAAAATTCCGGTGATTGGAGATATCTTCTTCAACAATGCCAGCATCATCGGCTGGGTTGCGATTCTTTTTCATTCTTTGCTTGGTTTATCATGTTCAAGACAAAATTTGGATTGCGTCTTCGTTCAGTTGGGAACACCCACAAGCAGCAGATACATTGGGAATCAATGTTTATAAAATGCGCTACTTAGGAGTGATGATCTCAGGTGCCCTAGCTGGTATTGGAGGAGCCATATACGCTCAATCTATTTCCGTTAACTTCGCGGTAACTACTATTGTAGGTCCTGGATTTATCGCCCTTGCGGCTATGATTTTCGGGAAATGGAACCCAATCGGGCCATGCTGGCTAGTCTCTTCTTTGGAGCTTCACAAAGTTTGGCTGTTATCGGGAATCAATTGCCTTTGCTTAAAGGGTATCCCATCCATCTACTTGCAAATTGCGCCTTACGTCTTGACCATGGTTGTCTTGGCAGCCTTCTTCGGACAAGCAGTTGCGCCAAAAGCAGATGGTGTTAACTACATTAAATCGAAATAATGCACAGAGAGATGCGAGGTTTTCCTCGGTCTCTTTCTTTTGCCCTACTAAAGGCCCCTCTTAGTCGCAATTTCTTTAGATTTAGGGTACAATAAGAATACAACTTTTCACGTATTGGAGGAGCAGATGTTTAAGTGGATGAGACGCCTGATTGGCATGGTGATCGTTTTATTTATTTTATTAGTGATCCTGTTGGTTCCTGGATCCATCCCTGAAGGGGAGCAGCTGAGAAATGTGCAGGCAGGGAGTTCTTTGATTGAGCTGGCTCAAAATGCAGTTTCAAATGCTTCTGTGAGCACTGAAGGGGTCTCAACTGAGCTAAGCCTCAATTCTGTACAATTAAGTCAGGTCGTCAAAACAAGTGCTGGATCCGCTCTTGACAATTCTGACTTTCAAAAGTTGTCACTTGGAATGGATGGCAATGACCTTCACGTCAAAGTTCCTGTATCATTAGGGCCAGTCGATAGCTATCTAGATTTAACCATGACCGGTCAAGTTGAAAACAATGTCATGAATTTGACTGTGACAGCTGCTAAATTAGGGAAAATGCCGATTCCAAAATCCTTAGTTCTCAACTATTTGAAGGATCAATCCAATCAAAATGGAGGCGGCTTTACAGTGAATGGTGATCAAATCACCCTTGAGATCCCTCAAGCAGGCTATAGTATCTCAAAAGCGAGAGTGGAAAATGGCAATGCTAAGGTAACTGTTAGTATATCCTTGTTTTAAGTCTTTGAAAATGGAGTTGTCATGCTTGTCTTTGAATTTTGTGCAGAGAATTTAACGTTTATTGATAAGGCGATTGCTGCTGGGGCAGGTCGCATTGAACTGTGCGACAACCTGGCAGTAGGCGGGACCACACCGAGTATAGGTGTGGTCAATGAAGCAATCAAACTGACAAGAGAGAAGTCCGTGGATCTATGTGTCATTATCCGGCCCCGTGGTGGCGATTTTGTCTACACTGATCTTGAAGTCGAAGCTATGCTGACGGATATTCGTGCTGCGAAAGAAATAGGGGTTACTTGTTTTGTGCTGGGTGCGCTGACGAGCGATCGAAAGTTGGACCAGAGGGTCATGCAGCTTTACTAGCAGCCTGTGGAGAGGCAGAGGGTGGTCTTTCATATGGCCTTTGATGAGTTAGCTCATACAGATCAGCTAGAAGCGATTGAGTGGCTTTCTGATCAGGGTGTGGCCCGCATTTTAACACGAGCTGGAAGTCCAGGTGACCCACTAGAGCAACGTTTTGCACACTATCATCGTTTATTAGATGCGGCTAATGGAAAGATTCAGATCCTGCCAGGTGGGGGTGTGACCCTTGACAATCGTCAGCTCTTTTTGGAGCAATTGGGTGTTTGTCAACTGCATGGCACGCGCATCGTGTTTTAAAAAAGAAACGCTCACTGCCTGAAGTAGTTTTGAAGATCCGTTATCAAGGTTGGGGACGTTGTTTCCAGCCTCTTCTAGTGCAAAAATGAATAAGGGAGAGAAAATGTTTTTAGAGCATTATTTTGACCGCTACACCTTTCAGCCAGAAAAGGGATTGGCTTATGGATTTGAGAAGAGAGGGGCAGACTATGAGTACCAGTGTCCCGTCTTATCGGACTCTTTTCTATTAAAGCTCCGTGTCTGCGACCAGAAGATATCTTTTCAGGTCTATGATCAGGATACAGGGGACGAGTATATCCAGATCCATCAGGAACAGCTACAAGGAAATTTTGTTGGCCAAGTCAGGAAGCCTGTCATGAAAGTCTTGCAAGAATCCGCCAAGCTTGTTTTGAGGTAGAAGAATTTCTCTATCCTCAAGCCAAGCGTCTCATGGCCTATATCTCCCTGCACTATCAGGGAACGATTGAGTATTTGTGGGAGAGATCTCCGGAATCTGGTGCTATTCGACACCGAGACACCCTCAAGTGGTATGGTGTCTTTATGACCATTGATTGGAAAAAACTGGATGCTAGCAAGTCTGGGAAAATAGAAGTTTTGAATGTTAAGTCTGATCAAGTAGCCCATTTCATCCAGCAGAAAGGGATTTATCCAGCTTTTCATATGAATAAAAATATTGGGTGAGTATCCCCTTAGATGGAACAATTGCTGATGAGGACTTGTTTGCTCTAGTGGATAGTAGCTGGCAACTCACCAAAAAGGGGAAATAAGATGAATCTGTTGAGGAAATTATCTTGGTTTTTTAATTTAGAGAAGAAGCGATACTTGATCGGGATAGGGTCCTTGATCTTGGTTAGTTTTTTAACCCTCATTCCTCCAAGAATCATGGGGCTTGTGATCGATTTGATCGATAAAAGAAGGCTGACACTGGGGCAGTTAGTTGTGGATATCGCCCTTTTGGTCCTCGCAGCTCTAGCCATGTATGGCCTTCGTTTTGTTTGGAGACGCTATATTTTTTGGAACGGCCAATAAGTTGGCTCGGATCTTGCGTTACCGTTTGTTTCAGCAATTTACGCTCATGTCTCCATCTTTTTTATCAGCGTTATCGCACAGGGGATCTCATGGCCCATGCCACCAATGATATCAATGCGGTGACTATGTTTGCTGGTGGTGGGGTTATGTCTGCTGTAGATGCTTCTGTGACAGCCTTGGTGACCCTAGTCAGCATGTTTTTCATGATTGATTGGCGCTTAACCCTCATAGCTATTTTGCCCCTACCGGTTATGGTGGTAGTGACTTCAGCCATTGGGCGCAAAAACCACAAAGCCTTCAAAGAGGCCCAAGAAGGATTCTCAGAGCTGAACAACTTTGTCCAGGAATCAGTATCAGGAGTCAAGGTGACCAAATCCTTTGGCTTTCAGGCAGATGAGATTCAGGCTTTTGAAAAAACCAATCAAATGGTCTTTCAAAAAATATGACTTCCGCCGGTTACAATGCTTTGTTTGATTCGACTACTCTTCTTTTTTGTCGGTCTCTCCTATGTTTTGACGCTCTACTTCGGGGGGCTATTTGTTCAGGAAGGGAGCCTGACGGTTGGACAAATTGTAACCTTTATTACCTATCTCAATATGCTCGTCTGGCCCCTTCAAGCTATGGGCTTCTTGTTTAATATTAGTCAGCGTGCTAGCGTCTCCTATGATCGGATTGAGACACTTTTAGCAGAAACACCTGATATCCATGATCCAAGTCAACCAGTCACAGTCATTCAAAACGGAGATCTGGAATATGACATTGAAGAATTCGCCTATGAGAAAGAGCCTGTCCTTGAGAAGGTTGCCTTCCATTTTAGAAAAAGGGCAAACCCTTGGAATTGTGGGGACCAACTGGATCTGGAAAGACTACCTTGTTGCGCCTCTTACTCAGAGAGCATGACTTGGAGCAGGGAGCTATCTTGCTAAATGGGATCTCCATCAAACATTATCGCTTAGAAGATCTTCGAAGCTTGATCGGCTACGTCCCTCAAGATCAGATTCTCTTTGCCATGACCATTCGCGAGAATGTCGCTTTTTCAGATCCACAGATCAAGGAAGAAGAGGTGATGAAGGCTCTGAGAACTTGTGGAGTCTATGAAGATATTCTGGCCATGCCAGACCAGATGGAGACAGTGCTGGGAGAGCGAGGGGTTCTCTTTCTGGCGGGCAAAAGCAACGGATTGCCATGAGTCGTGCTTTGGTCATGAATCCTGAGATCTTGATCTGGATGACTCCCTGTCTGCAGTAGATGCTAAGACAGAACACCAAATCATTGAAAATATGAAGCAGGAACGCAAGGGGAAAACAACGATCATCACAGCCCATCGCCTATCAGCGATCGTTCATGCGGATTTGATTCTGGTAATGGAGAATGGACAGATCAAGGAGCGCGGAAATCACGAGGAATTAATGGCTCAAAAAAGGTTGGTACTATGAAACCTACCAAGCCCAACAATTATCAGAAGAAATGGAGGGAAAGCTGAATGAAAACATCTGAAGCTCATGTTATGAAGCGGCTCTTGACTTACATGTGGCGTTATAAATGGTTAACAGCCTTAGCCTTAGCGTTTACCTTCCTGACTAGTCTGTTATTGACGGCGATCCTCTTGCAGCTCGCTGGTATATTGACCACCTAGTGGATCCAACAGAAGCAGGCTCTCCAGTACTGACAGCTTTTCAGTTTTGATTCTCTACTATGGGTTATTCATTGGGCGCGTGCTGGCAACTTACCTGAGCCAGTTAACCTTTGCGCGTGTATCCAATTCTATCGTAAGAGATATCCGTCTAGATATTTTCCAAAATCTTCAAAGGCTGGGCATGTCCTTTTATGACCAGACAGCAGCAGGTTCGATTGTTTCGCGGGTGACCAATGATACAGGCAGTCGCAGATATGTTTTCTACGGTCTTTTCAAGCCTGGTTTCATCCTTTTTACTCTTTCTAGTCACCCTGGTAACCATGTTTAGCTTGGACTGGCATTTGACCATTTGGATCCTGCCTTTTCTTCCCATCATTTGGTTTTCCATTCGTCTCTATCGCAAGTTATCCAATCGCTTGGTCAAGATGACCCGCCAAAAATTATCAGATATCAATGTGAAATTATCGGAATCCATTGAAGGAATGCGGATCGTGCAGGCCTTTCGTCAAGAAAAAGCGCTTGACGGATGAATTCGAACAGATTAATGGGGAACATTTGGATTACGCCAACCGATCTGTGGATGTCAATTCCCTCTTTTTTGAGGCCAGCTATGACCTTATTACAGGTCCTGGCTTATGCGGTCATTCTGACCTTTTTCGGCTTAAATTGGCAGTCCTCTGGCTTTACAGCAGGTCTTATCTATGCCTTTATCCAGTATGTTAGCCAGCTTTTCCAGCCCTTTGATTGATGTTACGCAAAATTTTGCAACCTTGCAGACCTCAACCATTTCTGCAGGTCGTGTCTTTGAGATGATGGATCGAGACGACTATGAGCCCAAGCAAGCTGGTAGCCTAAAAGAAATCGAGCGGGGAGATATTCGTTTTGAGCATGTATCTTTTTTCTTATGATGGCAAACGGATGTCCTAAAAGATATCTCCTTTGAGGTCAAAAATGGACAAACCATCGCTTTTGTTGGTCATACTGGTTCTGGTAAATCCTCTATTATCAATCTCTTCATGCGATTTTATGAATTTGATCGTGGCCAGATCTTGATTGATGGACAGGATATCAAGGACTACAGCCAGGAAGCCTTGCGCAATTCTACCGGTTTAGTGCTGCAAGAGCCTTTCCTCTATCATGGGACCATTGCTTCTAATATCCGGATGTACCATAAAGAATTGACAGATGAGGACGTCCGACAAGCAGCTGCATTTGTGGATGTAGCAGACTTTATTGAGAGTTTACCTGGTGGCTATGACCATCCGGTAACAGAGCGGGGTTCTACCTTATCGACCGGTCAGCGTCAGCTTCTGGCTTTGCCCGGACCATTGCTGCTCAGCCTAAGATCCTCATTTTGGATGAGGCCACTGCCAATATCGACCAAGAGACGGAAGAGATGATCCAAAACTCTCTGAAGAAGATGCGCCAAGGGCGGACAACCATTGCCATTGCCCATCGCCTTTCTACCATCCAAGATGCCGATTGCATCTATGTTCTCGATAAAGGAAAAATCATCGAATCGGGCAATCACGATCAACTCATTGCTCTAGGAGGAACGTATAAGAAAAATGTAAATGATGAAATAAGGACAAACAAGGAGAGTGGGACAAACCCCAGGCCAGTTGAGTAGGGGTATGATGAAATCAAGGACAAACAAGGTCTAAATGCTAGGACTTTTGTAACTCTTGTTTTTCTTTTTGAAAGCTGTAAAATAAAGAAAAGAACAGAAAAAGGGAGCATACACCATGTCAAACGATCTGATCATGATGGGAGTTGTGATTGTCTTATTTGGACTTTATTTCACCCTTCAAGTTGAGCTCAATAAAGTCAGAAATCAATTCACTCACTATCTTCTAAAACCAGGTAGTATTTCCAAGGAACAAGAGAGAAGTACCTCAAAGCACCAGAGATGGAAGCGATTCGCCTGATTCGTCTCGATTATCGGATTGGCCTTCAAAATGCTAAGCTTGATTTATGAGCATTTGAAGAAATAAGAAAGACCCTCGTATAGTCTATACGAGGGTTTCTCATTCAAAAAAAAAGGCGTCAGTTTTGGTAAAACATTGGCAGCATCTGCTGATTTGATCTTGGCGAGTTGATAAGGACAAGAAGTGATGTAGGCTGCTTCAAAGAAATCAAGCTGGGGAGTCCACTGTGTTTTAAGGCAGCAAGAGATTTGACCTGATGAAGATCTAGTAGGATCCCATCGTGGGTCAGGGGCAGATGAGGTAGAAGAGAAGACTGATCCATCAAGGTCTTCAACTTGGCTTCTTCCTCTTTTTTTTCTGGCTAGAGTCGTTTTTATTGGTCAGATACATACCATTATCAATGTAGAGACTCAAGGCCTTTTGCATGATCAGATTGCTATCATAGTCCAGAATCGTCTTATAGGTTAAGACCGGCTTTAAGAAGGGCTTGGGAAGGATCATGGAAGTGATGCGAAGAGCAGAAAAGAGATTGGTCGAAAAAGATTTGATATAGATGACTCGGTCCTTTTGATCCAAATAATGAAAAGATGGAGCATTGCTGCTATCAAGATCTCCCAGATAGTCGTCCTCAACAAGGTAGACATCATATTGGTCAGCTAGTTGCAAGATCGCTTCTTTCTGCTTGGTCGAATAGCTATGACCAAGCGGATAGTGAAAACGGGGGATCGTGTAGAAGAATTTGATATGGCCACTTTTGAAAATCTCTTCAAGTTCCTCGAGATCAAACCCCGTTAAATTACGTTGAATGGTACGGTAGGCAAGTCGCTGCGAATCTAAGAGTTGGTTCATCCGATGATAAGTCGGTTGCTCGATTAAGATCTGAGACTTTTTATTGGGAAAGTCAATCTGGCTGAGGATATTGAGCGCCTGCTGAGTACCAGCAGTCAAAACAATCTGATTCTCAGTCGTATAAATACTCTCTTCCTTCAATAAGCCTTGAATCGACTGGCGTACTTCGAGTAAGCCTGCTTGGTCCGAAAAGTTATTAAAGAGATAATTCTCCCGACCAATCAAGGTTTCATTGATACAGGTCCGGAAGTCCTCGAAAGCCTGGTTGCGGTCTTTCTCTAATTTTAGTGGAAGATCCTCATGTCGATCAGGTTCTTGCTCCAAAACATAGTAGCCACTTTGAGGCTTAGCATAGAGGAAGTGCTGGTAAGTCAAGTCCAGCAAGGCCTCGTTGCACCGTGTCCTTACTACAAGAAAATTGACGGGCTAACTGGCGAACAGATGGAATTTTCTGTCCAGTTTCTAGTTCTCCATCTTGAATACCTTTTTTTAAAACATGAATAATTTGTTGGTATTTGCTTGTCTTCATCCTGACTGTCCCCATACAGTTTTTTACTATTGTACAGAAAAAATCACAAAAAACCACTCATAAGAGTGGTGAGCGTATCACATAAAGTAAACGATGGCTAAATACTGAAGAGCAGAAGCTGCAAGGATGAAGAGGTGCCAAATCATGTGGAAGTATGGTTTTTCTTAGCATAAAAGCCAGCTCCAACCGTGTAGCACAGACCCCCCATGAGCATGAGACTCCAGAAGATCGGGTTGGTTTGGCTAACGATTTGGGGAATAATAAAGATGACCAACCAGCCCATGATCAAGATAAAGAGCGAGACTGAACTTTTCATTGACTTTTTTGGCAAAGATCTTGTAGAGAATACCAAAGATGGTGGTCCCCATTGGATCAAGATAATGCTGTAGCCCATCCAGTTGTTCATCAAGGTAAGGACAACCGGTGTGTAACTTACCTGCGATCGCAATGTAGATCATGGAATGGTCGATAATACGAAGCACATACTTTTGAGGCGAATCGTAAGACATAGCATGGTAGACGGTCGAAGACAGAAACATCAAAAAGAGACTGATCACAAAGATAGAAGTCCCAAAAGCACTGAGCAGACCGTGTTGTTTCAAAGCTATAGACTGCTGAGATCGGAAGTAAGATCAACATGAGGAGGGCGCCAACAGCATGGGTTACGCTATTTGCGATCTCTTCTCCAAAGGATAATTTTTTACTTAGTTTCATGGTGTAATTCATCAGTTTCTTCCTCCGTTTTTACTGGTTGAATATAAGATAGGGTTTCAAGATAAAGTTGAACCGTCTGACAGGCAGAGCGAATGATAGGAGCGATCGGCTCTTTTTGCTCATTGAGATAAGCGACAAAGCTATTATAGAGAAGATCTGAACTCGCCTGGTCCTGCAAGAAATTTAAGGTAGAAGCAATCTCCTGAATAGAAAAGACCGTTTTTAAGGTTGTAATAGCGATCAAGCGGGCCACCTGTCTACGCTGGTATTTCTTCTTATCTGGTTTTCTCGACATAGCCATGTTTTACGTAATTGTTGATCATGGCAGCCGTCAAGCCCTTGTCTGAAGAAGAGAGAACAGGTGCACAGGTTTTATTGACATAAAGCAATAGGACCTGATCGAGATAGAGGTCTAGCTCAGGCAGTTGCTCCCACGTTGGATAGGAAAAAGTGGACAAAATCTTCACCTTTCTTTTATCTAGTTTTCATAACTAGATAATAACATTAATAAAAAAACTCCTGTCAAGAAAATTTGAAAAATATGATACAATAGACCTATGAAACTATTAATTCCATCCGCCAAAGAACTGAACGAACAGGCTCGTATCGTCGAGCCCCAACCCTTGTCAGAGAACACAAAAACCATCCTCCAAGCTTTGAAGGCATTCTCCCTAGAAGAATTAGCGACCTTTTACGGGATCTCAGAGGAAAGAGCCCTAGTAGAAAAAAGGAAAGAATTTGAGGCTCTGTTAGCTGGGAGTGCCAAAACCTATCCTGCTTTGGAACTGTTTGATGGCCTTATGTACCGTAGTATCGAGCGTCAAGACTTATCCGAAAAAAGAGCAGGCTTATCTGCAGGAACATTTGTTGATCACGACTGCTTTATACGGTGTACTACCTGCCTATGAAGGGATTGCTCCCCATCGCTTGGATTTTATGATGAAGCTAAAACCAGCTGGAAAATCTCTAAAGGTACTCTGGAAAGAGGACTATGATCAGGCAGTAGAAGATGAAGAACAGATCTTATCTCTTTTTGTCTTCTGAGTTTGAACAAGTCTTTTCAAAAGCCATTCGTGAGCGAATGATTCGGATCAAATTCATGGAGAATCGTGGTGGGACCCTGAAGATTCACTCGACGATTTCAAAAAAAGCACGTGGGGCCATGGTGACAGCTATGATGAAGGAAGAAATCACCCATCTAGAAGATCTGAAATCATTAGAAGTAGCAGGTTTCTCTTATCGTGAGGATTTATCGCAAGAGAAGGAATGGGTCTTTGTGAAAGAATAAATAAAAATATTCCTGAGAAGCGTCAGGAATATTTTTTGATCTGTTAGATAAAGAGAATGCACGATGAAAACTCCAAAATAGAGGATTTTGGAGTCAGAATCGTCTTGAGCAATTGGCTTAGGCGATATGTTTGAATTTCTTCAAGAGTTCTGTCAACTCAGCTTGCTCGCCGCTATTAAAGACTTGCATCAAGCGTTGAATATTTTTGATATGATCTGGAAGAGCTTCTTCGATCTTTTGACGACCGGCATCTGTGATAGATACAACATATGCACGACGGTCTTCTGGATCGGTTTCGCGTGTAATCCAACCATCGCGGACCATATTGCGAATAACCACAGTCATATTTCCAGAGGTCGCAAGAATGCTATCAATCAGATCTTGAATGCGAAGATCGCCCTTTGCTATACAAGGTCTCAAGGACAGAGAATTGAGTTGGTGTCAACTGGTGCTTTTTAAAGATATGAGCCTCAGATGCACGGATCAATCGTTCTGCCTTGTGGAAGACGATCATGGTTTTTAAATCTACGTTTGCTTCTTTGAATAATCTCGTTAAATTTTCCATATCTATATTTTATCAATAAATAGTATTTCTGTCGTTTAATTTTATTTTCAAATTAGTTACAAAATTGTGACAAATTTATTAAACTATGAACAAATGATAGCAAAGGTGTTAATTTTACTTTGTTTATCAAACAATTTTATACTAAAACATTGTAACAGGTATGAAATATTAGTAACAATTCTTTCTTGAAAATCTATAGAATTCTAGGTGGCTTTGGTGTATAATGGGGAGTGAAACAGAAAAATAATCTTTTTATAATATGGCAACATATAATAGGAGTCTGTATCTTAGCGCTGACAGTGCTTTTTCTTGGTTATTTCTTGCTGAAAAAACTTCTGATCGCTTGCAGGATAAAATGGCGCAAGCAAGAAAAATAGCTCTGTCTCAGTCTTCGATTGCTGACTATTGAGGCGGAGAGTTTCTTTCATGGCAAAAAGCCTATCTTTCCTTTATTGGCAAGGACCAAGAGGGGCAAGAACTAGCGGTCTTGGTGGCGCAGGCGGATGATGCAGTCTATACCTATTCTTTGAAAGAAGGAGTTAGTTCCAAAAGGCAGCTTCCGTCGTCAAAGAGAAGAGTCAGGACGCGATTGATCGGGTAACTTTTGGACGCTTTAAAGGCAAACCGATCTGGGAAGTCAAGGCTGGGAGCTCTTATTATGTGGTGGATTTCAAGACTGGGAAAGTAACCATTGGTGTTTTTTAGGATTTGAGGAGGAAATATGAAATTATCAAATCGTGTATTGGAAATGGAAGAAAGCGTGACCTTTGGCTGCAAATGCGCGTGCCAAAGCTTTGGCAGCTGAAGGTCGTGATATCTTGAGTTTGACGCTTGGTCAACCTGACTTTGCGACTCCAAAAATATTCAAGAAGCAGCAGTCGCATCCATCGAGGATGGTCGGGCTAGCTTTTTATACGGTAGCATCTGGACTTCCAGAATTGAAGGATGCCATTAGTGACTATATGAAAGAGTTTTATGGCTATGCTGTGAAGCCGCAATGAAGTAGTGGTCGGCACTGGCGCCAAGTTTATTCTTTATGCCTTCTTTACTTCTGTTATCAATCCAGGTGATGAAGTCATTATTCCAACACCTTGCTGGGTCTCTTATGTGGATCAAGTTAAAATGGTTGAAGGTGTTCCGGTCACTTTCCAAACGACTGAAGCTAATCAATTCAAAGCAACGGTAGAACAACTTGAAGTGGCACGTACTGAAAAACTAAGGTAGTCTTGCTTAATTCTCCATCCAATCCAACAGGAATGATTTATAGTAAGGAAGAATTGCAAGCAATTGGTGACTGGGCTGTTGAGCACGATATCTTGATTTTGGCAGATGATATCTATGGCCGTTTGGTCTATAATGGCAACACCTTTACTCCAATTTCTAGTCTTTCAGATGCCATTCGTAAGCAAACAATTGTGATTAATGGTGTTTCAAAGACTTATGCTATGACAGGTTGGCGTGTTGGTTTTGCTGTCGGAGATCCAGAAATTATTTCAGGTATGGCTAAGATTATCAGTCAAACGACATCAAATCTTACAGCAGTTTCTCAATATGCTGCGATTGAAGCCTTAACAGGTGATCAGTCTTCGATCGAAGAAATGCGTCAAGCTTTTGAGGAACGTTTGAATACGATTTATCCTTCTAGAATGAAGTGCCTGGTTTTGAAGTCATCAAACCTCAAGGTGCCTTTTACCTCTTCCCTAATGTTAAAAAAGCGATGGAAATCAAAGGCTACAAATGTTAATGATTTTACAAACGCTATTTTGAAGAGGCTGAAGGTCGCTTTGGTAACAGGTGCAGGATTTGGCGCACCTGAAAATATTCGTCTTAGCTTATGCAACAGACTTAGATACTTTGAAAGAAGCAGTCCGTCGAATCAAACCCTTTATGGAAAAAAATAGAATTAATATAGATCAAAAAGAAAAGAGAAGTAATTACATGTCTAAACAATTAGTTTCAATTATTGATGTGCCTAAACACGTGGGCGAAGAAATCACTATCGGTGCATGGGTAGCTAACAAATCAGGTAAAGGGAAATTGGCCTTTCTTCAATTGCGTGATGGAACTGCCTTCTTCCAAGCGGTAGCTTTCAAACCTAACTTCATCGAGAAATACGGTGAAGAAGAAGGTACTGAAAAATTTGATACTGTTAAACGCCTTAGCCAAGAAACATCAGTTTATGTGACCGGTGTGGTTAAAGAAGACGAACGTTCAAAATTTGGTTACGAGTTGGATGTGACAGCAGTAGAAGTCATCGGTGAGTCACATGATTACCCAATCACACCAAAAGAACACGGAACTGACTTCTTGATGGATAATCGTCACCTTTGGTTGCGTTCACGTAAACAAATGGCTGTCCAACAAATTCGTAATGCGATTATTTACGCAACATACGAATTCTTTGATAAAAATGGTTTCATCAAATTTGATAGTCCAATTTTGTCAGGAAATGCAGCTGAAGATTCAACAGAATTGTTTGAAACGGATTACTTTGGTACACCTGCCTACCTAAGCCAATCAGGTCAGCGTTATCTTGAAGCGGGTGCGATGGCTCTTGGCCGTGTCTTTGACTTTGGTCCAGTATTCCGTGCGGAGAAATCTAAGACTCGCCGTCACTTGACTGAGTTCTGGATGATGGATGCTGAGTATTCATTCTTGTCACATGATGAGTCACTTGATTTGCAAGAAGCTTATGTTAAAGCTCTTATTCAAGGTGTTATTGATCGTGCGCCACAAGCTCTTGAAATCCTTGAACGTGATGTGGATCTTCTTAAGAAATACATTGCCGAGCCATTCAAACGCGTGTCTTATGATGAAGCTATCGATCTTCTTCAAGCGCATGAAAATGATGAAGATACTGATTACGAGCACCTTGAACATGGGGATGACTTCGGTTCACCACATGAGACTTGGATTTCAAACCACTTTGGTGTGCCAACATTTGTCATGAACTACCCAGCAAGCTTCAAGGCCTTCTACATGAAACCAGTTCCTGGTAATCCTGAGCGCGTTCTTTGTGCAGACCTTTTTGGCTCCAGAAGGTTATGGTGAAATCATCGGTGGTTCAATGCGTGAAGATGACTACGATGCTCTTGTAGCTAAAATGGATGAACTCGGAATGGACCGTTCAGAATACGAATTTTACCTTGACCTTCGTAAATATGGTTCAGTACCACACGGTGGTTTTGGTATCGGTATTGAACGTATGGTTACTTTCGTAGCTGGAACAAAACACATCCGTGAAGCTATTCCATTCCACGTATGTTGCACCGTATCAAACCATAAGTAAAAAAATTCGTTTTTAGGAGTGCAAAAGTATGAAAAAAGATGGTTACTTGGTCTTTTGGCCTTACGAGGATTTGTATGGTTTCAATGGTAGATCTTGTATTGCAAGTCTGCTCCCTCACTAGAGGGTCAAATGGATGGCACAAGATGCCAAAGAAGGATTATACGATTGTCTTTAAGAAAGATAAGGTACAAGATTGGTGAGCAGGATTATAACTATACAGTTGATGGTCCCAAGTCTAAAGATGCCTTTACCTATTATTCTTGGAAAAGTAAAAGATCTGAAGGGCTAAAAGAAACGTCTTATACAGTAATTTTTTTCCCAACTAAATCCAAAGAGGTTGCGATTCTCCTTTTTACAACCTAATGATGAGAAAGAGCCTCTTAAAGGTCAAATGCTCTTTGCACTTAATGGAAAAAAGAGAAACCAGACTACTATAGCTATGTAAAAAGTATATGAAATAAAAACGCCAACTGGCGTTTTACTTTAAATTAAGGAGGTGAGAGAAAATGTAGGCAACTCTAAGTAAGTCTTTTAGAAACAATCAAATTACATATTGAAAGTGAGAAAACGATGTTTAAAAAAAAGAACTTACAAAGGCAATATTCCACTTCTAGCAGGACTGGAATTTACATCTTATTTTGGAATCACCAGTTTTTGGATTTTATTTTTCATTCAGAATGGTCTTTTCTTTACTTCAAATCGGTTTACTAGAAAGTATCTTTCATGGGACAAGTCTCTTGTGTGAGATTCCATCAGGGATGTTAGCCGATCGCTTTAGCTACAAGACCACTCTCTATTTGGCTCGCTTGTCCAGTATTGGATCTTCTATCTTGATTTTATTTGGTCAGGGAAATTTTTGGATCTATGCGATTGCCATGATGGTCAATGCTTGGTCTTACAATTTTGACTCGGGGACCAGTACAGCTTTCTTATTTGATTCAGCTGTGGAAGCAGGTCAAAAAGGACCGTTATCTTCAGATTTCTAGCTTCGTGTCTGGGGTGGCCGAAGTCACCCGAACTCTAGGTACAGTTGTTGCTGGTTTCTTTGTTCACGGAGCCTTGGCCTGGACCTATCATATTGCGATTGGCCTTTCATTAGTTTCCATTCTCTTGATTTTTCTGATGAAGGAGCCAGAAACTAAGAGTGATGAAAGAGATCGCTTAACCTTAAAACGGATATTGGTGGTGGTGAAACAAGAATGGCAGGAGAAACCGGTCTTATTTTACTGGATGCTCACCTATCAACTGCTAGGAACCATCATGTGTATGTTTTATTTTTACTACCAACAGAAAATCAGTGACCTAGCCAGTTGGCAAGTATCGCTCATCATGCTTGTTGGTAGTCTCTTAAATCTTCTAGCTGTTTATCTAGCTAGTCAAATCGGGAAAAAATGGAATAGCAATCAAGTCTTTCCAATTCTGGTTGCGCTGACAGGGTTGGCCTTGCTGTTGGTATGGTTGAGAACTCCATTCGCCTATCTGAGTGTCTATCTCTTGACCAATGCCCTTTATGCAGTTTATCAACCCATCTACTACAATGATTTACAAGCTTATCTGCCATCCAGTGTACGAGCAACCATGCTGAGTATCAATTCGATGATGTTTAGTCTATCTATGATCGTGATTTTCCCACTGACTGGTTGGTTGATCGATACTTGTGGATTTGTAGCAGTCTTTATCATCCTGGGCCTTGTAACGCTATTCTCTTTGAAAAGCGAGATAGAATCGGAAATCTTTGTTTTTACATCGTAGTTTACGGGTAACCCGCCTCACTTGACCATGATTTTGTATGATACTTATCCAAAGGACAAGCGAGATAAATCCAGGTTGGGATCAAAAGGTTGGGATCTTCTTGCGCCTTTTTTTGAGGGCACCGATTATTGTCTTTGGATCTATTATCATGGCCTTTACGATTAGTCCTAAATTAACCCTTTGGTTCTTGGGGATGGTGGCGATTTTAACCCTGATTATTGTCATCATGTCCTGGATTGTCAATCTGCCATTTTGCAAAGATTCGGAAAATAACCGACAGGATGGTCACGGTGACGCGTCAGCAATTTCAAGGGATGCGAGTGATTCGGGCCTTTGGACAACAGCCTGGTGAATTAGAAGATTTTAGAGAGGTCAATCAAGACTACAAGATCTGGCAAATTCGTGCTGGTATCTGGTCTAGTTTGGTGAGTCCCTTGACCTTCTTAGTCGTGAATACGACCTTGGTCTGTGTCATTTGGCAGGGACAACTAACTATCTCTGCTGGTCTTCTGACCCAAGGGATGTTGGTCGCTCTGGTCAATTATTTATTGCAAATTTTAACAGAATTGATCAAGCTGGCTATGCTGGTCACGTCCTTAAATATCAGCTATATTTCAGCCAAGCGTGTCCAAGAGATTTTTGATTTGAAGGAAGAAGACCTCCTTAGAAGCTTTTGCCAGTAAAAACTGCAACAGAGCAAGAAGCAATCAGCGCAGAGAAAGTTTTTTCACTTATCCAACGGCTTCAAACCCAGCTCTAGAAAATATTTCCTTTGATCTGGATCATGGACAGATGTTGGGAATTATCGGTGGTACAGGATCTGGGAAAGTCCACCCTGGTTCAGTTATTGAGTCATTTGTATGCCGTGAGTCAGGGAAAATTAGCCCCTATCATCAAGGTCACTCTCCTAAAACTCTTAAGGAGTGGCGGGAGGGTAGCTTGTCCCACAGAAGGCAGAGCTCTTTAGAGGGACTATCCGCTCGAATCTCTTACTAGGGATGGAAGAAAATCTATCGGATGATGATTTGTGGTGGGCCCTAGAAACAGCTCAGGCGGCTGATTTTGTCCGTGAAAAGAAGGACAACTCGATGAGCCAGTGGAAGCCTTCGGTCGAAATTTTCAGGTGGCCAACGCCAGCGTTTGACCATTGCGCGTGCCTTTGAAAAAGGCCCCTTTCTTGATTTTGATGATTCGACTCCTGCCTTGGATTATTTGACGGAAGCTCGTCTCTTAAAATCGATTAAAGAAGAATTGAGTGATACAAGTTTGATCTTAGTATCTCAACGAACCAATAGTCTCAAGTCGGCTGATCAGATTTTGGTCTTGAATAAGGGCATCAAGTAGGACTGGGAAATCATGATTTTTTGTCTACCAATGAGATTTATCAAGAGATTCACAAATCACAACACGGGAGAGGAGGAAGCATGAGTCAAAAAAACGTTCCAGTTATTTAAAACGTCTCTTTAGAGATTTTGCTAACCATCCCGGCTCCTGATTCTAGCCAGTATCGGGAACCATTGCTCAAGTGGCCTTAACGATTTGGTTACCGATCTTGATTGGACATGCAGTTGACTTGGTCATTAATCCTAAAGGGATGAAAGTCTATGTGGCCCGTTTTGATCCAAATGGTTCTGGTCATTGTACAATACCTGATCCAATGGATCAATCCTCTTGTCTACAATCAATTGGTCTATCGGTTTAGCCAAAGCCTGAGAGCAGAAGTGATGGAAAAAGTACACCGGATTGCCCTTGTCTTATCTAGATAAACAAGGGAGCGGGGACTTTTGTCAGTCGCCTCACGACCGATGTAGAGCAACTCAATAGTGGTCTTCTGATGGTCTTTAACCAGTTCTTTGTTGGCCTCTTAACCATTCTTGTCACCATCGTGACCATGGCAGAATTGGATTTCTTTATGATGGTGGCGCTTCTGGTCTTGACTCCTTTATCCCTAGTGATTGCTCGTTTTATTGCCAAGCGTTCTTATACGCTTTTTCCAAAAGCAGACCAAGGCGCGTGGTCTTCAAACTCAGTTGATCGAAGAGTCTTTGACCCAGGAAAGCTTGATCCAGTCCTTTAAACGCTCAGGATCAATTCCGTAAGGCTTTTAAAGGGACGAATGAAAGCTATGCCAATTATTCTCAATCCGCTGTCTTTTTTTATTCTTCAACTGTCAACCCTGCCACTCGCTTTGTGAATGCCTTGATTTATGCAGTAGTGGCTGGATTTGGTGCTGTACGCATTATTTCGGGATCTCACTTTACTGTTGGTCAATTGGTGACCTTCCTCAATTATGTCAACCAATACACCAAGCCCTTTAATGACATCTCCTCTGTCTTGTCAGAACTCCAAAGTGCTCTTGCCTGCGCAGAGCGCTTGTACAGCGTCTTGGATCAAGCTGAGGTCGAAGAGACGGGGTCAACGGGTCCTGGAAAGTCAGGATGTCAAAGGTGCGATTGGTTTTGAGCATGTCTCATTTGGCTATGATTTGGGGCGGACCTTGATCAAAGATTTAACCATTCATGTTCCAGCTGCCAGTAAAGTTGGCCATTGTAGGGCCTACAGGAGCAGGAAAATCGACCTTAATTAATCTGCTCATGCGTTTCTACCCTGTTAATTCTGGAGAGATCACGATTGATGGGGTACCAATTACGGACTATACTCGTGCTTCTTACCGCCAACAATTTGGTATGGTTCTGCAGAAACCTGGCTCAAGGTCGGGACGATTCATGAAAATATCGCCTTTTCTCGTCCAGATGCAACTAGAGAAGAAGTTATAGAAGCAGCCAAAGCGGCCAATGCAGATTTCTTCATTCGGCAGTTACCACAAGGCTACGATACGTATCTTTCAGATGCTGGAGAGTCTTTATCTCAAGGACAACGCCAACTCTTAACGATTGCGCGGGTTTTCCTTTCAGTTCCTAAGATTTTGATCTTGGATGAGGCGACATCATCCATCGATACTCGGACTGAGGTCTTGATTCAAGATGCCTTTAATCAGCTCATGAAGGGACGGACCAGCTTCATCATTGCTCACCGCTTATCGACCATTCAAAATTCTGATATGATCCTTGTCATGGTAGATGGCGATATTGTTGAGCATGGCACTCATGAAGAGCTAATGCAAGCACAAGGTGTTTACTACAAGATGCAAACAGCTCAGCAACAAATTAGTTAAAATGAAAAAGAGTGGGACAGAAATCGGTAATTCGTTGGGAATTCGATTTCGTCGTCCCCACCTCCCGCACAGTTGAGTAGGGCTGTAAAGCTGATGAAATCAGCGTAGTAGAAACCCACTCAACCACTGCGTCTTGCTCGACAATCCAAAAATAATTGAGAAGGCTAGGACTTTTGTCCCAGCCTCTTTTTCATCTAAAAAGCATCTAGCAAAATTGCTAGATGCTTCAAAAACCACTATTTTTAAACGTTTAGAACCTTATCCAAGAATTCTTTCAAACGTGGGTGTTGTGGGTTGTCGAAGATTTGGTCTGGTTTGCCGTCTTCGAGGAATTCACCATCTGCGGTGAAGATGACGCGGTTGGCTACTTGGCGGGCAAATCCCATCTCGTGGGTAACGATGATCATGGTCATGCCTTGCTCTGCCAACTCTTTCATAACGTTCAATACATCTCCAACCATCTCAGGGTCAAGGGCAGAAGTAGGTTCGTCAAAGAGCATAATATCTGGATTCATGGCGAGTCCACGGGCAATGGCCACACGTTGTTTTTGACCACCGGAAAGACTATTTGGATTGGCATCGGCTTTATCTGCGAGTCCAACTTTTTCCAACAATTCCATTCCGACTTTTTGAGCTTCTTCGCGAGTCATCAGTTTGTGCTCTACTGGCGCAAACATAATGTTTTCAAGGACGCTCATGTGAGGGAAGAGGTTGAAGTGTTGGAAAACCATCCCGATATTTTCACGGACCAAATCAACATTGGTTTTGGATCGGTTAGATCATAACCATTTACGGTAATTTGACCTTTTGTCACTTCTTCGAGGAGATTGAGACTACGAAGGAAGGTCGATTTACCAGAACCGGACGGTCCAATAATGCAGACCACATCCCTTCGTAGAATTTTGTTGAGATTCCTTTTTAAGACCTCATTTTCACCATAGTATTTGTGGAGGTCATGGACATCAATTTTTAATTTAGCCATTAGTTAACCTTCTTTTCTAATTTTTTTTGCAAATCGTGTTAGCAAGGTGATAATCACGAGGTAGAAGACGGCAAGGATCGCATACATCTTGAAACTTTGGTAGTTTCGAGCGATGATGATCTTACCAGTTTGGAAGAGTTCTACCAATCCGATCGCAGAAACGATAGTCGTATCTTTCAGGGCAATGACGAATTGGTTAACAAAGTTTGGAAGCATGAGTTTGGTTGCTTGTGGCAAGATGATCTTACGCATGGTCTTGCCATAGGAGATTCCCAGGCTTCGACTGGCTTCCATCTGTCCAATCGGTACAGCTTGATCCCCCACGAACAATTTCTGCAATATAGGCAGCAGCATTGAGGGAGAGGGCGATGGTACCTGCAACAAAGTCGTTGATTGGGGATTGATGACCTGTGACCGATTCAATCAAGTTTGGAATTCCCCAGAAGATGAAGGCGGCGAGGATCATGATGGGATCCCACGAATAACATCGACAAAAGATTTCTGCAGTCCAGCGGAGCCATTTATAAGGGCTAACACTAAACATCCCAAAGATAACACCGATCACCATAGCAATCGCGAAAGAGAGAAGGGCAAGGGCAAGAGTGACACCCAAACCACTTAACAATTGTTTGTAGTTGTTTTGAAGCAAGCCCCAGATCGTTGTTTCATCTACGGTTGTACTTGAAGTAGATTTGCTATCTGACTTTAAGGTATTTATCGAGAATCTTTTGGTATTGACCGCTTTTCTTCAAGTTTGCAAGACCGTTATTGAACATTTCGATCAATTCAGGATTTTCACCCTTTTTAACGGCAAATGCTAGTTGACCACTTGGAGTTCCTTCGATAGGTGTTTTGAATTTACGTCCTTGTTTAATAGCGTATTTGATAACAGGTTCGTCATCCATGATCGCTGCGACAGAACCAGAATTCAAACTATCATACATAGAAGCTCCGTCAGAGAACGTTTTGATCTTGTAACCATATTTCTTTTGGTTTTCTTCAAGGAAGTTTTGTGAGGAAGTACCGTTTTTAACACCGACTGTCTTTCCTTTTAGGTCATCATATGAATCAATCTTGCTGCTTTCTTGAACGGCTAGAATAGAATTGGCCGTGTAGTATGGTTCAGAAAAATCAAATGTTTCTTTCCGAGCATCTGTCACAGTCATCCCTGCGATCATTCCTTGCGCATGGCCGGATTGGACATCACTTACCGCCGCGTCAAATCCAGGATTGTCAATCTCGATGGTAAATCCTTGGTCTTTGGCAATAGCCTTGATCAAGTCCATATCGATCCCTGTGTATTTGTTTTTTCCATTTTGGAAGACAAATGGTGCAAAGGTAGAATCACTTGAAATGCTATATTTTGATTTTTTAGGAGTTGCTTTTGACCAGCAGGAGTAGTGGTTTCTGGAACAGCACTGTTACTTGATGATTGACTTTCACCTGTCCATTTCTTGATGATCTCATCAAGTGTTCCATCAGCTTTCATTTGAGCGAGAGCCTTGTTAAATTCAGTGATCAACTTTTCATGATTTCCACCTTTTTTAACACCAAAGGCAAAGCCACCGACTGCTTCCCCGTCCATATTGATAGCTAGGTCCTGACCCTTTTGGATGGCGTATTGAATAACAGGTTGGTCATCCATGACTGCATCCACTGCACCAGCTGATAAACTGTTATACATGAGATCACCGGTATCAAAAAGTCTTGATCTTGTAGGCGTACTTGTCCTTGTTTTTATCGAGGAAGCGTTGGGCTGCAGTTCCGTTTTTAACACCGACTGTCTTCCCTTTTAATTGGCTGTACTTAGTGATTTTGTCAGCTTTTTTAGTCGCAATGACAACTTTTGTATCATAGTAAGTATCAGACATGGTGAAGACTTTTTCACGTTCTGTTGTTTTGGTCATCCCGGCCATGATGGCATCCGCTTGACCAGCTTGAACTGCATTGACCGCTGCATCAAATCCCGGGAAGGATTTGTCCAAATCCCAGCCATTGATTTCAGCGACCTTGTCCAAGATCTCTACGTCAATTCCTTTATAGGTTTGATCAGAATCCTTAAATTCAAATGGTGCATAAGCTGTGTCGAAAACGACCTTGATCGTTTCAGCATGAGCATGACCAGCGAATGCAACGAATGGAAATAAGAAAAGCAAACATGCTAGTAATTTTTTTCTTCATTTCTGTCTCCTTATAATTCTTTTCTCTTGGGGTTTTCACCCATGAGCACATTGACCAAAGGATGGCCTTAAAAAACAAATCATTCATACCAAAACGAGTATGAATGGTCTTATGTTTTTCTACAAAAGCTATTATATCAGAAAAGAGTTTGCTTTGCAAGAAAAATCGAGTTTTCATGTTAGGTTTTCTAACATGAAACGATATTGCAGCTCTTGATTTTCTTTGCTACAATGGACCTATCAGATAAATGGAGGTTGATCATGAAGAAAGGAAAGATCATTCAGGATATAAAAACAAAACATCTATGCCAGTTCTTATTTCTACACTATTCTATGTATTTTTAGCCTCCTTCTTTATAGAAGGGGGACTATGGCTTAGTAGTGAATTGGTGGGACCATTTTCCTTAGGGATAGGTTTTCTAGTGGAGTTCTTTTCGCCAGGAAATGGGACAGCAAGTATTCAAGAATTTTTTCTACCATTATCTTCTCTATTATGAGCTTTTCAGTTTTGTAATCATACTATTTCTCTTTATTTTTTTGGGTGAAGGTCATAGAGAAGAATGCTTTATCAAGCTTAGGCTTTGTAAAAAAGAAATTGGCTCAAGTATCTAGTCTGGGGATCATGATTTCACTTGTTCAAATGGGAGTGATCGCGCTTGTCTACCAAGTAAGTGGAATCGGGTCTTTTGTGTTAAATGAGCTCAGTTTAGAGCCCTTGCTTTTTATCCTAGGATTATTTCCATTTTGGCTTCTGCAAGGGGGGACGGAAGAAGTAGCGACGCGAGGTTGGCTTCTGACTCGGATTGCTGCAAGAACTAATCTGCCTTTAGCGATCGCGATTTCTAGTAGTCTCTTTGGCATTCTGCATATGGGAAATGCAGGAGTGACCTTCTTATCCGTTCTGAATATCATCCTCGATGGAGTGCTGGCTGGTCTGCTTTTTATCTATACGGATAGTATCTGGCTAGTGGTCGCCCAACACGGAACTTGGAACTATGTACAAGGAAATCTCCTTGGTTTTCAAGTCAGTGGCACAGGCGCAGATGCGTCAATTTTTAACTTTACCATGGGATCTGGACCCTGACTGGTTGACCGGAGGGAATTTGGAGCAGAAGGATCGATCATCACCACTCTGGTTCTTCTTGTATCCCTAGTGGTTGTCTATTGCTTAGGGAGAGGAAAGAAAAGTTTGATGACTAACCTCTGTGTAATGTCTGAAAGTCATATATGAAAAAGACAAACACCCAAAAATGATGTTTGTCTGCGTTTTGAGTCGAACACATATTGATGAGTTCGGCTTTTCTATATAATAATGGGAATGATTAGCTTGACTTGTGCGCCATTATGAATATTTTCTAAATGCATAGTTCCATTATGAAGTTTCATGACGCGTTTCACGAAAGATAAACCAAGTCCAAAGTGACTTTCTTGAGAGGGTGTTCTTGCTTGGTCCTCTTTATAGAAAAGATTTCCAGCATGTTGTAAAACACTTTTTGAAAAAGTAGATTGATTGTTCCATATGGTTAGAACTAATCGATTATTTTCTTGTGACATTGTTAGCTGGATCTTTGCATCATTTTCATTTTGATGTTGTATTGCATTATTAATAATATTGGTGATTGCTCGAAAAAATAAATTGGAATGAATGGCAATTTGTGTTGATGGAGTTACTATGTTTGAAAAAACAAATTGTGTATTTTTGGGGAGTAAAGGTGTGATATGTTCCTTTAATTGACGAGTTACTTGTTTAATTGATATGTTTTCAAGTTGAAAATCATGGTCGTAAAAGGTTTTGGAGTATTGGATAAAGTGGTTAAAATAATCGCTTAACTGAATACTTGCTTGCTCAAGATCTTTTAGACATTCCATTGTTTGAGGTGTTTGCTCAGTGGATTGTAAGAATTCAGCATTTCCTCTGATAACAGTTAGAGGGCTACGAAGATCATGTGCAGCGCTAGATACTTGAAACATGAGTTCTTTTTTTGATCTTTTTCATTTTGAATTCTATTTTTTATATCAGATTGCATTTTTTTCAATCAGATCGTTTGTTTCAATGAATTCTTTAATCTGCAAATGGTGATGTTCATTTTTGTGAAATATAGTCCACTATGATAAACCATGTTCATTTCTTTTTGAATCTTGGTCAATAATTGTCTAATATTTATTACAATAATAAAAATTAAAATGATGCAAAGATAAATCCAAGAACTCACGCTAAAAAATAAAGCAAATTGATTGGCATTTTCTCATTAATTCCAGATACAGAAGATAGTAGAGCTGGAACTATGTAAAAAGTATCAGACATAGAAGAAATTGCCAAATGATTTTAAGGTAGGTACGCTTAATGAGTTGCTTGATTGTCAATTCTTTTTCCATTTGTATCCTCCTCCCCAAACGGTTTTGATTGGATCAATTTGATGAATCTTAAATTTTTGTCTAATTTGATAGATGTATTCAGTGATGGATCGTAGTTGTGCGTCAGAGCTATAGGATAAAGATAATTGTAAAGTTCTTCTATGCTAAATATTCGGTTCTCATTTTTGCTAAAAGATAAAGTAAATCAAACTCTCTCTTGGTCAATGAAATTCTCTTTGATTGATAATAAACTTCTTGACTATCTCGATAAAAAGTTATATTTGACTCCATCTCTTCTTTAGAGGAATGGTGTGATCTTTCTTCTCTACGAAGATGCATTTGAATTCTTGCAATCAATTCCTTTATGCTGAATGGTTTTGTAATGTAATCATCGGCCCCGGCTTGTATTCCTTTTAGTAAATCTTCTTCAAAATCTTTTGCGGTTAGAAATAGAATTGAGTAGTAATTTGTGAACGAATGGAACGACAGATTTCTAAACCAGAAATAGGCATCATGACATCAAGTAAAAATTAGATCGAATCCAGTAAAGTCACAGATATTGATCTCCTCTATATTTTTACGAGTTTCCACGTGAAAGTTGTTCGCTTTTAATGCATTCGCTATTAATCGTAAGATTTTTTCATCATCGTCAATGGCTAAAATTTTATACTTCATAGTTCCTCCAATTATATGAGCATATTATAGCAAATCTAGAATGTAATTTGTTGAAAATGAAGAAAATAATTATTCTGATAATTTCCTGATTTTCTCCTGTTATACTTGCTCCAAGTGAAGATGGATTTTCACTAAAAGTCAGAAAGGAAAAAAGAATGAATGATAACAATTCAAAAGCTACATAAGGAATATAATAATAAAATTGTCCTTCAAAACGTGTCTTTCAAAGCCAAAAAAGGTGAGATTACTGGATTGATTGGACCGAATGGATCTGGAAAATCAACTTTAATTAGAATTTTACTTGGTTTAGAAAATAGTCAAATGGGAATGGCGTTGATCGATGAAAAAAATACTCTCAATTGGGAGATAATCCTTTTTGTATTGTTGGATCATTCCTAGATAGTTGTCAACCTTATCCAACAAGAACAGGACTTCAGCATATTCGGTGGATTGGCTTGGCTTGTGGCGTTGACAAAAATAGGTGCAACGAATGTTTAGAGTTGGTGGGGTTAAGTGAAGCTAAAAATAAAAAGTAAAAGACTATTCATTAGGAATGAAGCAACGTCTTGGTTTAGCAACAGCCTTTATTAGCAAATCCTGATATCTTAATTTTAGATGAACCAATCAATGGACTAGATCCAGAGGGGATACGCTGGGTACGCAATTTTTGCAGTCTTTTGTCAGTGAAGGTAAGACTGTATTAATGACAAGTCATTATATGAGTGAGTTAGAATTAACTGTAGATCATTTGGTTGGGATTTCTAATGGGAAAATTGTTATTGATGCTCCTACCAAAGACATTTTGAAACAGTTTGGATCTTTTGAGGAGGCATATTTTAAGGCACTCGAAGGGAAAGAAGGTGAATAATATGTTGAAGCGTTCCTTTTTTAGTGACCTTTATAAATATAGTAGTTTACCTACTTTTAAAATCACTTTTTTTTCTTATTTTGGGAGTCAGCATATTTTTTTTCAATTCAAAATATCCAGGTGATAAATGCTTTAGTAGAAGGAAATGGACAGGCTGTTAACCTTGATCCATCTATGCTATCATCGAATCCAGTCTATACAGTCAGGGATGCTCTTTTATCTTCCCCCTACCAAGCAAGTGTTATTTTCTTACCAATCTTGGTTTCACTTGTTTATTCAACCCATTACCAATTTGGTGATGATAGTTTTACTCAGTTATTGATTCCTAACTGGAAAGTTCGTCTTACTGGTTTTATTGCAAGTTCGGTTGTCTTATCGATACTTTCTACTTTAGTATTTTCTATAGTAAATGCTGTTGTTTTACTCGTTTTTCTAGATTCAACTTTAAAGAATTATTTAGAATTTACTTTGTTTTTAGATGTTACGGTAAGAGTTATGATATTTGCAATCGTTCTTACTCTATTAGCTTTACTTTTAGTAATAGTAACGAAAAAATCAATGACTTCATTAATTGCAGACGTTTTGTTATTGGTAATCACTTTATCAGGTATTTTAAGAGGAATTTCCTCTAAAATAGAAAATCTCTTGCCTTTGATTGGAGCAAAGTCATTTGCTTTTGGCCGAATTGAAGGGACTCAAACGAGCCAATTGTATGGATTAACACTTTTAGTAGTTGAAGGGATCTTGTTCTTGGTATTCATAATGCTTGTAGAAATGATTCGAATGAGGAGGAAGAATGGCAAGAATATTTTTTTTTTAGTCTTATTGTCAAAAAATATAGTTTAAAACCCGTAAAAAGTACCAGATAGCTATTCAGTCACTTTTGATAGGTTTTGTGTGTCTCTTAGGTGTTTTACCAGTTTCAATCAATGATACTGTTGTACAATTATCTATAAAGCAAGCTCTTGTTTTTGCATCAATGCTCTCTGTTAGTATTGGGTGTGTTAATGCATTTGTTGAGTTACAATCACACGAAACAAAACTTGTTTATTTGGTAAGTGGAAAAAGGATCTTAAGTTCAATTCGGATCCTGTTCGTAGAGTTATGTGATGTAGTACTACAATCAACCTTGTATTTCATTGTATTGCTTGTATGGTTTCATTTTTTAGTAGCGAAAATGGTGTCAGTTTAGAAATTTTCAGTTTCTATTTGATTGGCTCCATCCAATATTTTTTAATTTCTTACTTCTTAAGTTATTTTTTCAAAAGTCAATGGGGAGTTTAGCTATTTTGCTGCTATTTCCTAGTTTGGTACAACCATTCATAGAAAGAGTAGTGGAACCAGTGACTAGTTATCTATTTTATAATATTGTTGCTGAAACAATATTAGGGAGTTTCAATTTGCAACTCTGTATTTACGTTATTGGACTTGTATGTTCACTTGGAGCAACTCTCTACCTCTTGGTAAGGAATCAAGTTAAGTTAAGTAGTAAATAAAAATGATACCGATCAGCAAACCTTGCTAATTTTGTATATCATGGACACTGATGTTTATTACGTATTGCATTGTTTTAGAATAAAAACAAGACTTTCGAAGTAATTGCGAGAGTCTTGTTTAGTTTTCACTCTAATGCGTGTCAATTAATTATTTTTGTAATATGTTGTTTTCCCTTTCATTCCTCATCTCAGAGAATTCTGGTGATTTATGGTAAAATAAGGTCTATATATGTGAGGTCAAAGAGATGATTAATCGAGTAACAGATAACAAATTTTAAACTAGTATCGAAATACCAACCGTCTGGGGATCAACCGCAGGCCATTGAGCAACTGGTGGATAACATCGAGGGAGGAGAAAAGGCGCAAATCCTGATGGGGAGCGACTGGTACAGGGGAAGACCTATACCATGAGCCAGGTCATTGCCCAAGTTAATAAACCGACCTTGGTCATTGCCCACAATAAAACCCTAGCGGGCCAGCTCTATGGGGAGTTCAAGGAATTTTTCCCTGAAAATGCGGTTGAGTACTTCGTATCTTACTACGATTACTACCAGCCAGAAGCCTATGTGCCATCGAGCGATACCTATATCGAAAAAGATAGCTCGGTCAATGATGAGATTGACAAGCTTCGTCACTCCGCAACATCAGCCCTCTTAGAGCGCAATGATGTGATCGTTGTGGCTTCTGTCTCTTGTAGCTATGGTTTGGGTTCGCCGAAGGAATATGCCGATAGCGTGGTGAGTCTGCGTCCAGGTCTGGAGATTTCTCGTGATCGTTTGCTCAATGACCTGGTGGATATCCAGTTTGAGCGTAATGACATCGACTTTCAACGGGGCAAATTCCGTGTTCGTGGGAGATGTGGTCGAGATTTTCCCAGCTTCGCGTGATGAACATGCCTTTCGGGTTGAGTTTTTTGGAGACGAGATTGAGCGGATTCGTGAGATTGAAGCTCTGACAGGCCAGGTTCTGGGAGATGTGGATCACTTGGCTATTTTCCCAGCCACTCACTTCGTGACCAATGACGACCATATGGAAGTGGCTATTGCCAAGATTCAAGCGGAACTTGAGGAGCAGTTAAAAGTCTTTGAAAAAGAAGGCAAGCTCTTGGAAGCTCAGCGTCTAAAACAACGGACCGAGTATGACATTGAAATGTTACGAGAGATGGGCTACACCAATGGTGTCGAAAACTACTCTCGTCATATGGATGGCCGGAGTGAAGGAGAGCCTCCTTACACCCTTCTTGACTTCTTCCCAGAAGATTTCCTCATCATGATCGATGAAAGTCACATGACCATGGGACAGATCAAGGGCATGTATAATGGAGACCGCTCTCGCAAGGAGATGCTGGTCAACTATGGTTTCCGTTTGCCGTCTGCTCTGGATAACCGGCCACTGCGTCGGGAAGAGTTTGAAAGCCATGTCCACCAGATTGTCTATGTGTCAGCGACACCAGGTGACTATGAGATGGAACAAACCGATACTGTCATCGAGCAGATCATTCGTCCGACAGGTCTACTCGATCCCGAGGTGGAAGTGCGTCCGACCATGGGGCAAATGGATGATCTCTTGGGTGAGATCAATGCGCGTGTAGAACGTGGAGAGCGGACCTTTGTCACAACCTTGACTAAGAAAATGGCTGAAGACTTAACCGACTACTTCAAAGAAATGGGCATCAAGGTCAAGTACATGCACTCGGATATCAAGACCTTTGGAGCGGACAGAGATTATCCGCGACCTACGTTTGGGTGTCTTTGATGTTTTTGTTGGAATCAACCTGCTCCGGGAAGGGATTGATGTACCAGAAGTCAGTCTAGTTGCTATTCTCGATGCAGATAAAGAAGGTTTCCTCCGTAATGAACGTGGTCTGATCCAGACCATCGGTCGTGCTGCCCGTAATAGTGAAGGTCATGTGATCATGTACGCAGACACCATGACTCAGTCTATGCAAAAGCCATTGATGAAACGGCCCGTCGTCGGAAAATCCAGATGGCTTATAACAAAGAGCATGGCATTGTCCCACAAACCATCAAGAAGGAAATCCGTGACCTCATCTCTGTTACCAAGGCGGTGGCCAAAGGAAGAGGACAAGGAAGTGGATATCACCAGTCTCAACCGGCAAGAGCGCAAAGAACTGATCAAGAAACTGCAAGGCCAAATGCAAGAAGCCGTCGAAGTGCTTGACTTTGAGTTGGCAGCACAAATCCGCGATATGATGTTGGAAGTCAAGGCTTTGGATTAAGATAGGATAAAGCGAATGAAGATTATCATTAAAACAATGGAAACTCCTGAAGAGATAGAAGGAAAATCTCTCGTTCATTGGCAAACGTGGAGAGAGGCTTATGACGATCTTTTACCCGCGGAATTTCAGGAGACGATGACATTAGAAAAATGTCGTTTCTTTAGTCAAAAGTATCCAGAAAATACCTTGATTGCGATGGATGGAAAGAAGGTCATTGGATTTATCAGCTATGGAAATTTTCGTGATGAAGCCATTCAAGCTGGTGAAATCATTGCCTTATATGTTTTAAAAGATTACTATGGAAAGGTGTGAGTGAACAGTTAATGCACGCTGCATTTGCCGTTCTCGATCATTTCTCTGAAATTTATTTATGGGTATTGAAAGATAATAAGCGAGCCATTGCTTTCTATCAAAAAATGGGTTTTACTTTTGATGGCCAAGAAAAAATACTTAAACTTGGAAAACCTGTTAAGGAATTGCGGATGATGTGTTCTTCAAATAAGAATTCCTAAAGGACCTATCTATCAATCTTTGAACCATTATCAATTAATCAAGTAAAAAATAAAAGAGATAGAATGAACCAAAGAAATGAAGGAGAAGACGAATGAAAATTTTAGTCATCAATGGGCATCCGGATAAGGAAAGTTACTGTCAGGCTATTTTTCAAACCATTGTCGAAACTATTGACTCAAATCACCACGAGCTTAAAGTGATCAATCTCAATGAAGAGGACTTTGATCCGGTCCTTCGCTATGGTTATCGAAAGCGGATGGAGGAAGATTCCTTTATCCTTCGTTCTCAAGAATGGATCCAGTGGGCGGATCACCTGATCTTTGTCTATCCCATCTGGTGGAGTAGTATGCCGAGCCTCTTATGAAAGGCTGGATCGATCGGGTCTTCACACCAGGGATTGCCTACTCAGCCAATGACCAGGGAAGTTTTATCTGGAATTTTTCTAAAAGGCAAGCAATTCAAAAGTTGCTCAAAGGGTAAAACGGCCAGTATTTACGCAACCTCCATGGCGCCCTACTTGGTGGTACAAGATCTTTTCAGGCCCTCTCAACATTCCAGATAGTTATGGCATCTCTGTTTTGAAGAATGCCGTCTTGAACCACTGTGGGATTAAAACCAAGCGCGTCTGCATCTTGGGTGAAGTCGGCCGGGATGTGAACACCGCTAGCATGCGGAACACCATCTCCAAAAGGTAGCAGCAGAAGTGAAAAAAACTCTGATCCTGTTCTTGTCTTTGTTGGGTGAGTTTAGGGAAGTTGTATTCTAAACGGATGTTGGATAAAATAGGAATAAAATCTATAGGAAATAGGGTAAATAAATATGTTTCTATTTATGTATATGATCTATGTCATCTATTCCATTTCACAACTGAAAAGAGAAGATAAAAGGGTCTCTCTTTTTACGAAGATTGTCGTTTATAGTTTATTGGTTTTATCATTGGTTAAGATCTATTTCGGCTTAGTGGCATTTATATTTTCCCTTTACCACTAATTGGTTCTATAGTTTCTTTTGCTCTTGGCGGTATGATGACTATCTCTGAAAATTGTTATTGCCCTTGCATTACTATTGTTATCACTAAGTCTATTTTAGACAGCAAAAAAATGATCCGGATACGCCTCTAATTGATCATTGGCTTCGTTGGGTTCCATATTCTGTTGATCATAATCTAAGATTAGGATTATTGTTTTTTTAAGCTTTAAACCAATTTTACATAGGAGAGATCAATTATGGGAAAGTATTTGAACCTGTTTAGGATTCTGTATCTTATTCTTTTACTTTTCATGCTAGCTAATTTTCTTTTAGGCTACGCATTTACGCCACTTCTTTGGAATCCTGGCTGTTTCTTGGAGCAGTGACGGCTATTAGTCACATCTGGTATCGCTTCTATCGAAAACATGCTCCAAATTGGAAGAATCTTGTTAGTGTTCTTTTGAGTCTCTTTGCTATGGTGATTCTAGTATATTTCATTGAGTTGTTCTTTACCTTTGATGGCCATGGTCCGGTTACGATTCACTCGGAATATTATTTAAAAAGAAGTCAATTGTCTTTCAGAGAGGCTCCCTTTTAGATGCCTTCGATGAATACCATGAGCTGGTGAATCCCTTTGTCATGAAAAAAGAGATACAAAAAAATGTTTATGTTGATTAATTGTTAATATCATAGAAAGGAAATTTATGTCACGCGAAACATCTACCATTTTAACAAATCTATGTCTGATTGAAGACTGTTCAACGAATGGAAAGTAGTCCTCCAATACCGCTCACCTGAAAAGACTCACTGGGCTGGTATGCTTATCTTTCCTGGAGGCCATATCGAAGAAGGAGAAAGCCTTGTAGAATCCGTCATTCGTGAAATCTACGAAGAGACAGGACTGACAATTACAAATCCAAAACTGGTCGCAGTCAAAGACTGGCCACAAGATGAGGGCGGCCGCTACATCGTCTTTTGCTACAAAGCAACAAGAATTTACAGGCCAGCTAAGATCGTCTGAAGAAGGAGAAGTTTATTGGGTTGAGAAGGATCAATTAGAAAAGTTGGACTTGTCCTACGATATGCTTCCTCTGCTGGAAGTGATGGAAGACCCGGACTTGTCTGAGTTCTATTATCGCAAACGGACAGACGATGATTGGGAAAAATTAAGATTTTAAGTAAAGGGCTAGAGGTATCTAGCTTTTTTTGCTTGCAAGGTAAAAAAGTAAAAGAATATTCCATTCGTGCTTGAATCTGCTTAAAAAAAGTACTATAGTATAAGCATAAAATACAATTGTAATCTTTCATACTGTGAATAGAAAGAAGGCAAGATATGAAATTACAATTTAGAATCCTTATAGGAATTTGCTTCTTGATCGGTGCCTTAGTCTTTGCCTTTCAAAAGGAATGGTTATACGCTTTGCTGTTGCTTTTAGTTGGGGCTTCTTACCTTTATAAAGGAGTGCGTCGATGAAAGTGATTGTTTAAACATCAAAGGGGTTAAACGTTTGGTATAAAAAAAAGACAAGCCCGTTATAAAAGATACGAATTTGTTTGTACCCAATCATTCTGTAGTCGGGTTGATTGGTCGAAATGGAGCAGGGAAGACAACCTTGCTAAAAGCTTTAAGTAGTGTCTTTGATCATCGGCGGTATGCAGTTGAGACTGTTACCATAGAAGACAAGGCGACCTCTTTTCATACGAATTTCTATAAGAGCCGTACCTATACAGTTTTTACTGAAAACAATAGTTTTTTAAACTGGGATTTTGTTCACTATTTTAATTTTGTCTGTCGTTTGTATCATCGAAAAGAGATGAAACGTTATTGCAGGACCTGATCTCAGGCTTTCATTTTGAAGAATTTCTCAACACCGATATCGGTAGTTTGTCAACGGGAAATAAGAAGAAAGTCTTCTTGATCACAGCTTTTTATCTCAAACCTCCCCTCCTTATTTTGGACGAACCATTTGATGGCCTTGATTTTGATGCGACAGAATTTCTATATGGTTTGCTATTGCAGTATAAAGAAGAAGGCTCTATTCTGATGAGTTCGCATATCGCAGAGAGTATCGTTCGAGTCTGTGATACAGCTTATACTATTGAAGATGGTCACCTAGACGCGATCGAATCGAATTTAGAAGATTGGTTTCATGACGTCAATCGTCAGAGGGGTAGAGCATGCTACTAGCAATTTTTAGAGATTTGGTATCCAAAAATCGGCTCTTCTTGTTCTTGACTTCCTTAGCTTTTTGCTCTTTATTACCATCTTGTTGGGGGCAAATTTTCTACGAGCTTTCAAGTCTTATTGATCAGTACGGCTATTGTCACTGCTCTATCAACCTTTCAATTGTTGTATTCCTACTTTTCGATGGACAGGGTCCAGGCCTATTACCAGCTTCCTTTGTCTCTCAATCGTTTCAAAGGTTCTTTTCTGACGGTAACCTTTCTTCTCAATTTGTTAGAGCGCGTGCTGTTATTGATCCTCTTTTGGGAGTCAAGTTAGACCTGGCACAATCCTTTAAGCTTGTCCTCCTATCTTTACTGGTGGTATTAAGTGTGTTTTATGTCTTTATCCAGTTCAATACAGGCCCAGTTTTCTAGGAGGGGTGCTCATTTTTGTATCGACTGTTCTCACAGTATCTTCTTTATGGGTCCAACAAGTGTCCTATATGATCTTACTGTCACCCCTCCTTGCTGTCTTTAATTTTTAAAGATGAGGACCTGGTCGCGATTTCAAAACATGATCAGTTGCTCGTCGCAAAGAGAAGAAGTGGAAATTATTTTTTGGATTTCCTTGTTTCAAGAGCGCTATTTTCCATCAATTTTGTCTTTACCCTCATCTTTCCTCCTTCTCATTCTGATACAGGATTATGATGCTCCTTTGAAAATCATCATTCTTTTAACGATGGCTTCTGTCAATACGCCATTAACCACCCTCATTTCCGCGGATAAAGATATGATTGATCATGTTAAGTCCCTTCCTAAGAGTCGGTTCTTTTACTTGATGTATTACTGTGTATTGTTGACTTATTTCTTAGCTGTGAATCTATTTGTTGCTCTATTATTAAAAATGGTGGTCATGCCTAATTTGGGGATTCTATTTTTACTAGGAGTCATGATTCTAGCAGTAGTGGAAGCTTTTTGCACTTACTTATTGAAATCTATTTTCCTTTAAGAAAATGGAATTTAAAGAGGGAATGTTGGAAGCACCCAAGAAAATACATTGTTCCTAGTATCGTCTTCTTACTTAGTTGGAGTCTCCTTTTCTGTTTCTAAGGAATTGCTCCTTCGCTTGTATCTAGATCTTAATTGTAGTATGATAGAGGAGTTGAAAAGATGCTAGAAAAGGTGGCAAGTATATGAAAGATTTTCACTTTGATGCAATTGCGGCATTTGAAAATTACGAAATCGAAAAGATGAGAGATGGCCATGTAGTGGTGTCAACCAAGGTCGTGGAATCATCACTCAATTATTATGGAAATGCGCACGGAGGCTATCTCTTTACTCTTTGTGACCAGATCAGTGGTTTAGTCGTGATTTCACAGGGGGTCGATGGGGTGACCTTGCAATCCTCGATCAATTACTTGAAAGCAGGGCGTCTAGGTGATGTCCTGACCATCCATGGCGAATGTGTCCACAGTGGACGGACGACTCGAGTTGTGGATGTCGATATTACCAATCAAGACGGGGCCAATGTCTGCAAAGGCAACCTTTACGATGTTTGTTACGGGAGTGAGAGATGAGTCCGCACAAGTACGCATTTAAAAACTATGTTTTTGATTTTTTATGGAACCTTGGTCGACATCGAAACCGATGAGTCGAGTCCCATTTTATGGGATACCATGGCTCAGATTTACCAATCCTATGGGACTAACTACACAGGAGAAGGTTTGCGCCTGCGCTATAAAAGTTGGTGCAACAAGCCGAAGCAGACTTGGCTAAGGAAAAACAAGTTGCCTACCCAGAGATTGATCTGACGGTTATCTTTGTACAATTGTATTTAGAAGGTCATCCAAGTGGGAATAGTGTTGCCCACCTCAAAGAGTGGGGACGTTTGATTGCACGGACTTTCCGTGTCCTTTCTCGCAAACGATTGGAGCTTTATCCTCACACGAAAGAAGTATTAGAGGATATGAAAGCTGCAGGTTGTCGGATCTTTCTTTTATCCAATGCCCAAGCGGATTTTACCAATCCGGAGATTGATTTGGTTGGTTTGAGAGAACTTTTCCATGCCATTTACTTGTCATCTGATGCAGGTATTCGCAAACCTCAGCCAGAGTTTCTCTTGGAAGTCATCAAAGAACACCAGTTGAACCCTGAGAAAACGGTTATGGTGGGGAATGACTTTACAACAGATGTCGCTGTTGCCCAAAGTATCGGGATGGAGAGTATCTTGATCAATACCTTCCCATACTCTGATGCTGAACTGCGCGAGAAGAATCAAGCAGGCGTGCGCGTGATTCGAGATATTCAAGAATTGCAGGAAGATTGAAAATATGATCCATGTAGGGAGGCCAAGTCGCCTCCTTTTTTCTTGAAAATGCTACAGTCGAGCAGGATTTGTCAAATTTTTCGCTTTCATGGTATACTATGAAAGTTAATTTGAATAAGGAGATAAAAATGAATAACTTACCAAACTGTCCAAAATGTAACTCTGAATACGTCTATGAAGATGGAGCGCTCTTGGTGTGCCCAGAGTGTGCGTATGAATGGAACCCAGCTGAGGTCGAAGAAGAAGAGGGTGTCGTAACGATTGACGCCAACGGAAACAAATTGGCTGATGGCGATACAGTGACATTGATCAAAGATTTAAAAGTGAAGGTGCACCAAAAAGATTTGAAAAAAAACAAGGTACGCGCGTGAAAAACATCCGTATCGTGGAAGGAGACCACAACATCGATTGTAAGATTGATGGCTTTGGTGCAATGAAACTCAAATCAGAATTTGTGAAGAAAATCTAAAGATGAGAATAAGGGCCTAGCCCCTTTTCTTTCAGGAGAATACTATGAAATTCAAACTATTATTTAGCTATCGTTTTCTATTGTTTATTTTAAGTGTACTTGGCGTTTTATCTGCAACTGACCAAGCATGGTGGCTTTGGCATGATGCTCTATTACACCATTTTATCTAACATGTTGGTCATGTTCTTTATGGGAGACATGGTTTGGCGCATGGTTCGAGGTCGTTCGACCCAGACTCAGGGTTACCTTCGTATGAAAGGCGCAGTTACCATGTCCATTATGATTACCTGTGTCATCTACCACTTTATGTTGGCGCCTCTTGCGACACCAGAGAAGTTTTATCGTTTGGAAAACTTCCTCTGTCATTACATCGTTCCTTTGATGTTCTTCTTTGATACCTAGTGATTGATAAAGCCAAGCAATACCGAAAGCTCGATCCTTTCTTTTGGACTTTGATTCCACTGGCTTACATGCTCTTTGCTCTTCTCAATGGGTTGGTCTTGAAGTGGCCAATTCCAGGTGCAAAAGATAGTCCCTTTGCCTATTTCTTTATCAATGTTAATAAATACGGCTGGGCCTTTGTTGGGCAAATGGGTGGTGATCATTTTTATCGCTTACCTCTTAGCTGGCTATGTGCTCTATGGGATGAAAAATATCAAGCGGAAATCGGCTGTTTCTTAGTAAAAACCGAACATTATTCGGACGAAAAGTCATGTTTTTTAATTTTTTTGAAAAATGTTGAGTTTTTTTCTTGCATGTCGTTTGAAACTGTGATATAGTTATCTCAATTAAATAAATCCTTTAATCTTGTCCCGTGAGGCAGGCAAGGAGACTGTGAAAAACAATGGCTAGGACCATAGGGCGAGACTCTATCCTCTTAGACCATTCATTTGCTGAACCTCCTTGAAAAAGGAGGTTTTCTTTTACAATTAAGGAGGACTGAATGAAAACCAAAGAAGTCGTTGATGATTTGACGATGAAACGGGCCATTACCCGGATCACCTACGAAATCATTGAACGAAACAAAGATTTGAGCCAGATTGTGCTGGTGGGGATCAAGACGCGTGGTGTTTACATCGCTCGCCGGATCCAAGAACGCCTCTCAGCTGGAACAAATCGATGTCCCTGTAGCAGAACTAGATACCAAGCCTTTCCGAGATGACATGAAGGCGACTGAGGATACAACGGTCTTACCAGTTGATATCGCTCATAGAGAAGTCATTTTGATCGATGATGTCCTCTATACAGGTCGCACGATACGCGCTGCCATTGACAATCTGGTCAGTCACGGTCGTCCTGCTCGAGTGAGTCTGGCGGTTCTAGTCGACCGTGGGCATCGGGAGTTGCCGATTCGTCCGGACTTTGTTGGGAAAAATATCCCGACAAGTAAGTCAGAGGAAATCATTGTCGAGATGGTGGAACTAGACGGTCAAGACCGCGTCCTCATCAGAGAAGCTTAAACAAATTGTAAACTATTTGCATTCACATTTTAAAAGGAGAATCAACATGTCTGAAAATCAAATCGCTCTTAAAAACCTTGTCTCAATGGAAACTCTTACCAATGAAGAAGTAATGGCATTGATCAAACGTGGGATTGAGTTCAAAAACGGAGCTAAAGCATCCTACGAAGACCAACACATCATCTCAAACCTTTTCTTTGAACCTTCAACTCGTACCCACAAAGCCTTTGAAGTGGCAGAGTTGAAATTGGGATGTGATCTCCTTGACTTTGATGTGAAGACAAGCTCTGTGAACAAAGGGGAAACACTTTACGACACAATCTTAACCATGTCAGCTCTTGGAGTAGATGTCTGCGTCATCCGTCACCCTGAAGTGGACTACTACAAAGAATTGGTTGAAAGCCCAACGATCACAGCCTCTATCGTCAATGGTGGGGACGGTTCAGGTCAACACCCAAGCCAAAGCCTGCTTGATTTGATGACTATCTACCAAGAATTCGGTCACTTTGATGGCTTGAAAGTTTGTATCGCTGGGGACTTGGATCACTCACGTGTGGCAAAATCAAATATGCAAATCTTGAAACGTTTGGGAGCAACCCTTTACTTTGCAGGTCCAGACGAATGGAGAAGTGCGGAATTTGAAGACTATGGAAGTTTCGTCACTATCGATGAAGTCATTGAAGAAGTAGATGTGATGATGTTCTTGCGTGTGCAACATGAACGTCATGATTACGAATCACTCTTCTCTAAAGAAAACTACCACCGTCTTCATGGCTTGACTCAAGAACGTTATGAGCGTATGAAAGATACAGCGATCTTGATGCACCCAGCACCAGTCAACCGTGACGTTGAAATTGCGGACCACTTGGTAGAAGCTCCTAAATCACGTATCGTAGAACAAATGACCAATGGTGTCTTTGTCCGTATGGCCATCATTGAAGCCGTCCTTAAAGGTCGCGGTGCAAAATAAGATAACTGACCATTCATTGAAAGGAAAGAAAGAGGACAGAGTAGAGAGCTACATGGAATCTGACTTTCCTTTTTTTGAGGAACTATGATAAAATTGGATTAGAATAAAAGAAGGGAGGGTTCGATGAAACGATTATTGGTCCTAGAGGATGGGACTGTATTTGAAGGGGAAGCCTTTGGTGCAGACTTATATGTGACTGGTGAATTGGTCTTTACGACAGCCATGACAGGCTATCAAGAATTGATCACGGATCAGGCTTTTAGTGGCCAGATCCTCTCCTTTACCTTTCCAGTTATTGGCGCAACAGGGATCAATCGGGATGATTCTGAATCCATTACACCCACTTGTTTGGCAGTAGTGGTTCAGCATCTGGTGGAGATGCCGAGCAATTGGCGGCAGCAGATGACCTTGGATGAATTCTTGAAGCGAAAAAAATCCCTGGTATTGTAGGGATTGATACGAGACAGGTGGCAAAAAATTGTCCGCAAGTATGGACGGATGAAGGCGACTGTCATTAACAAGGGGGATTCGATCGAGCATATCTTAGATCAGTTGCGAGCGACAGTCCTTCCCAAAGACCAAGTGCGTCAAGTCTCGACAAAAACGGCCTATGCTGTACCAGGTTTTGGAAAGAGTATTGCCTTGATTGATCTAGGGGTCAAGCACTCTGTTTTACGTCAGCTGAGTCAAAGGACTGTAATGTGACAGTCTATCCCCATGATATCTCTTATGATGAACTGATGGAGCAGCAGCCCGATGGCGTTATTTTATCCAGTGGGCCTGGCGATCCCCATCAGGTAAAAAACTCTGCCGCTTGATCAAAAGCTCAATGGTCAGATTCCGATCTGGGGCATGGGCTTGGGAGCACAGGTACTAGCTCAAGCTTATGGGCGGAGCTAGCTCCCATGGAAGTAGGGCATTTCGGCTTGAACATACCCGTGCGTGAAATTGCGACAGGAAAAATTGAGATAACGAGTCAAAATCATTTGTATAGTATCGCACGCGATAGCCTACCCCATGATTTATTGGTCACGCATGAAAACGTCAATGACCATAGTATTGAAGCTTTTCGCCATCGTTACCAACCGATTTTAGGGGTTCAATTCCAAGTGGATGCTAGTCCAGGGCCAAGGGAAAATCTCTATTTTTACGATGAATTTTAGAGTTGATTGATGCCAAAATTCACGAAAGTAGAAGGAGAAGGAATAATGAAACAAAACCAGAAATTGCTTCTCCTATGTGGAGATTCTTATCAGGATATTAGCCTCTTGGCTGCGGTAAATGAAGCCCAAAAACTCAATGTCAAGGATGGAAATGCTCTTGTCCTTTACTTGGGCGAAGGAAATGCTATTACCCAAGAAGCTGGAGAACAGGTGGTGGTCAGTAAGCTCAAGCTGGATGCTCTTAGGACGACTCTTCTTTCTTATACTGGATCTCGCTTGCTCTTAGCTTTTGCGGATAAACAGATTTTAAATCTCTTATTTCGATTGGAAGAAACTGGATTTTTCAAAGAGGCATCGATTAGGATTATTGGACCGAGCCTCCAACGCTACCGGACCTTTTTATCAGCAGGCGGATCAACGACGACTCTTTCAAGAGTTGCGCTATCAGGTACCCGCTTCAGCGCTGGTTGGCTCGGTTCGCGAAGCTATCGAGTTTTCTGAAGGCATTCAATTTCCATTATGATCTGGCCGGTAGCGAGTAAGCAAGGGCAGGGGCGAAAGATTGCTCATAACCTAGATGACCTGTGCGAAGCAGTGAAACGGGACTTTCAGTCTCTCCAAGTCAGCAGTGTTTGCTAGAGTTTTCGACCTATGGCTTTAAGGAATTGGATTTTGTCGTCATGCGCGATCGTGAAGACAATCACTACCTGGCGGCCTCTATTGAAAGCATTGATCCTGTCGGGATCCACTCTAGTGACTCTTATCAATTTATGCCAGCTGTCACCCTGACTGACCGAGAGTTTCAAAATCTTCGAGAAGCAGCGATCCACATCAGTCGCTATTTGAAGCTGACAGGAGCCATTTCGATCAAGTTTGCTCTGGATCCGACGAGCTATGCTTTTTATATCCTAGAGGTTAATCCATTTGCTTCAGATAGTATCTCGATGGCCTCTATGGGCTTGGGCTATTCCTTGTTTGAGCAAGGAGTTCAGTTACAATTAGGGCGCTCTCTCGAGCATTTGCCTCATCCCTTATTAAAGGATTTAAAGGCCGTTTACGAACCGAGTTTGGACTATATCTTCTTTAAGATCCCGATTTTTTCTGATGCTGCTAAAAATGCCCGTCTCAATACCCAAATTCACTCTTATGGGGCAGTTTATGGATTTGGAAAGAGGATCGATGAAGCTTATCAACAGGCCTTAGAAACCATTAAAGATAAGAACTTGCTGACCATCCTTCCTGAGGAAATGAGCGATGATGAATTAATCCAGAAAATTGCTCGTCATATGCCACACCGGCTCCTCTATATCTTAGAAGCTTTGAAACGTGGTTTTGAGTTTGAGGAACTCTTGGATTTGAGTAAATTAGCACCTGTTTATTTGCAGGTTTGGCCAATCTAGTGGAGTTGGAAAAAGGAGCAGAAGTTGCAACAAGCCCAGCCTTTCTTCCGGTTGAGCCATCAGCTGGCTTATATGAGGTCAAAGCGGGCGCATCCTATTATCTGACCCAAAACGGAACCAATGAATCATTCGGTTTTGGACGCTGCTTGTGTCTTGGTGGATGATCTAGAAATCTGCGATGAGCATTTTTACCAAAAGGTGAAAAGGAAAGCAGGCGAAAGAGCTGAAAGAAAAAGGACAACAGGTGATCTTACTCACGAATCGTCCTTTTACAGAATCTTTGGCAGATAAAGTCTATTATCTTCCTATCAATGAGACAAGCCTTCACCTGATTCAGACCATTGATCAGGTCAAAGATATTATCAAGCTTTCTAATCTACAATAAAGGATCCGGACAATCAATCCGAATCCTTTTTGTTTCTTATTTTTGGTCACAATACCGATAATGGTATCAACTGCGCGTTCCATGGTTTGGAGACTTACGTATTCAAAACGTCCATGCATGTTTTCACCACCTGCAAAAAGATATTAGGAGTTGGGATTCCCATAAAGGAAATCTTAGACCCATCAGTCCCACCGCGGATTGGTTCAATGATTGGAGTGATTCCAAGATCTTCCATAACATCCTTAGCAATGGTAATAGGTGTCATATCTTTCTCAATTCACTTGCTTCATGTTATAGTACTGATCTTTGAGGGTGAGGAGAACGCGTTCGCTACCGAGCTCCGCATTCATCTGATCTGCAATAGATTTCATAAGGTCTTTGCGTTTTTCAAAGCTTTCGGTTTCAAAATCCCGAATGATGTAGCTGGCACTTGCTTCCTCGACAGTTCCATCGATGTTCATCAAGTGGTAGAAGCCTTCATAGCCTTCGGTTAATTCTGGACGTGCTCCTTCAGGGAGTTTGTTATGGAAAATCAATGGCCAATTGAAGAGCGTTGATCATTTGACCTTTGGCTGTACCTGGATGGACATTGCGTCCTTTGAAGGTGATTTCAGCTCCAGCTGCTGAGAAGGTTTCGTATTGAAGCTCTCCGAGAGGACCACCATCGACAGTATAGGCAAAGTCTACATCAAAATCCTCTGCATCAAATTGATCTGCCCCAACTCCGATTTCTTCATCTGGACCAAAGCCGACACGGATTTCTCAGTGTTTGATTTCAGGATGAGCTGTCAGGTATTCAATAGCTGTCATGATTTCAGCGATACCTGACTTATCGTCTGCACCCAGAAGAGTAGTACCATCCGTTGTGATCAAGGTTTGTCCCTTGTAGTTGTTCAAATGAGCAAAATCGGCTGGATCGAGTGTGAAACCAGACTCCCCAAGGGCAATGACACCCCCATCATAATTCTCAACGATTTGTGGATTGACATTTTCGGCATTGAAGTCAGCGGTATCCATGTGAGAGATAAATCCAATCTTGCGTGTAAAGCTTGGCTCATTAGCTGGAAGCGTTCCAATAGCATAGCCGTTTGGCAAATAGTAGACGTTTTGAAGACCCACGCGTTTCATCTCAGGGATCAAGACGTTTGTTGCAAAATCAACTTGTGATTGGGTACTTGGTGGTTGTAGAATTTTCGTCTGAACGTGTGTTAACCTTTACATAGGTAATAAAACGGTCCAACAAATTTTGGTATTTCATGATCATTCTCCTTTTCAGTTTCAATTAATTTGTGAATAGCATGGGCCACGCCATCCTCATCATTGGTCAGGTTGATGAAGTCTGCTATTTCCTTGACAGCAGTATTTCCATTTCCCATAGCGACGCTGTAACCAGCAAAACGTAGCATTTCAAGGTCATTATTGGCATCTCCAAGAGCCATGACCTGGTCTCTCCTGTAGCCTAATGTTTGGCTTAATGCTTGAAGAGCAGAAGCCTTGCTAGCTCCTTTTGGCAAGATTTCAAACAAGATATCCTGTGAACGAACAGTGTTAAAATCGGCTTCTAATGCAGCCTCGTGCTGAGCTTGGAAGGCATCAATAGCAGAAGGATCTCCTACATACATGGCTTGAAAAATAGGAACAAGGTTGGGTAGATCTTCTTCTGAGACAGGTGTCGGTTTTACTATTAACAATGCCCGCATCCATCGTGACAATTTCACTGGCTTCAGGTGCGACCACTAGATAGTGATCCATGTCAAATAAGGTTAGCTGGACATCTGTATCTTCCGTCAAAACTTGCAACCGGTGCATGTCCTCAAGGCTCAATTCTTCCTTGCCAATGATTTTCCCAATTCTGAGTAGACAAGGTTGTACACCCGTTATTGATAATCATATAGTAGTTACCATCCGGAAGACCAATCTCTTCAAAGATAGGCCGTACACCCGCTAATGGACGCCCCGTACAGATCACAATGTCATAGCCGGCTTCATGGGCCCGGTGAAGAGCTTCAATATTGCCTTTAGATAGAGTCTTATCCTCATGCAAGAGGGTTCCATCCAAGTCAATCGCAATTAATCGAATCATTTGATTTCCTCCAAATCAAGAGGAACAAAGCCATCAATCACTTTTCCAATCACCCCAGGTTCCTCATCTAGTGGAATGATTTGATCACTATATTTTTATTGAGGGAAACCAGTCGAATACCGTTGGCCTCACGAAAGACACGTTTGATCAAACGTTTGCCCATCAAAATCAATGGCATAAATAGCCCCTGCCTGATCGTAATAGGTTTTTTGATTAACACAACAGCCCCTTTTTCGTATTTAGGCTCGAGGGAATCCGTATGAATCCAAAAAGCCAAATCGTAAGGAATCTTTTGATCAAACCAAACGATATCAGCTTGTTTCTGATTTTGGTAAGCTGCAAAAGAATCATAGACAGAATACGAGTGGTATTGCTTTTCAATTTTCTGTCTTTCTTTCTGATGGGTCAAGAGACTCTTTCCATAAGAAAGAAGATTTTCTTGATTTCCTTCATCGAGCTGTTTATACAATCGTTCAATCTCTGAATCAATGACCACAAAATCATTGCGCAATCGAGGGTCAATATCAGCAACTGCTACCTGGAAAAAGGCTGCAATCTTCTCTAAATTTTCGGGAACGGGAGAGAAGTTCCTTTTACATATCCAGTTAGGGTACTTGCAGGGATTCCAGTAATACGAGATAATTCGATCTGCTTTTTTCCTTGTTCTTTCAGTAATTCTCTAATCTTTTCCGATATAATCCGTAATGCCTCTTTGTCTTGAGGGCTTGCTTTTCCACGACCTCTGGCCAACCTACTCACCTCCTTGTATTTACCCTTACTATTATAATGAATTAAATCGAAAAAGTAAATAGAAATCCCTGAGAAATGCTAAAAAAGATGAATTTGATTTAAATCGGATTATCTTTATAAATTTTATTTGGTATTCCTTTACTTTTGAGGAAAAGGTCTAAGATAAAACCAAAGAGTTCATGGAGGTTGAGCTATGATTCGTACTGTTCAAGTCAAAGATGCAGGTCAAATTCGAGATTTGTGTCACCAAGCATTGGGGTATGATTCGACCCTTGAGAAAGTGGCAGCTCAGATCGATAAATTTAGTCAGCCAGATTTGGGTCACTTTTGCTTTGTTTACGAAGAGGAACAAACAGGCCATATTCTTGGTTATGTCGAATCGGAAGCCTATGAGAGTATATATAGCGATCCGGGTCTAAATGTTTTAGGTCTAGCGGTTTTTCCATCTGCACAAGGACGTGGGATCGGTCGCCAATTGATGGAGCAGTAGAAGATCTTGCTAAAAGCAAGCATTATGCTTTTATCCGTTTAAATTCTGCATCTCATCGAAAAGAAGCCCATAACTTTTACGAACACATAGGCTATGATGGTAAATAAAACGCAGAAGCGATTTTTGAAAATAATGAATTAAGATAGGCAAAGGCCTATCTTTTTTGTTATAATGAAGAGTACGATTAAATTTACTAGGAAGATGATTATGCCAAATTTTGAAGAATTAAAAAACGACAAGAGAAGATTCGGAACTTCTCGATCATCGCCCATATTGACCATGGAAAGTCAACCTTGGCCGATCGAATTTTAGAAAAAAACCGAAACCGTGTCTAGTCGGGAGATGCAAGCCCAACTCCTAGATAGTATGGACCTGGAACGGGAACGTGGGATTACCATTAAGCTGAATGCCATAGAGTTGAACTACACGGCTAAAGATGGGGAAACCTATATCTTCCACTTGATTGACACACCAGGCCACGTTGACTTTACCTATGAGGTTTCGCGGTCGCTCGCTGCCTGTGAGGGTGCCATTCTCGTAGTAGATGCCGCTCAAGGGATTGAAGCTCAGACACTAGCCAATGTCTACCTTGCTTTGGACAATGATTTAGAAATCCTGCCAGTTATCAATAAAATCGACTTGCCAGCTGCAGATCCAGAACGGGTGCGCACAGAAGTAGAAGATGTCATCGGTCTGGATGCTAGTGAAGCTGTCCTAGCCTCTGCCAAAGCTGGTATTGGGATTGAAGAGATTTTGGAGCAGATCGTTGAGAAAGTTCCGGCACCGACGGGTGATGTTGAAGCCCCTCTTCAAGCCTTGATCTTTGACTCTGTTTATGATGCCTATCGTGGGGTAATCCTTCAGGTCCGTGTGGTCAATGGAATGGTTAAACCAGGCGATAAGATCCAACTGATGAGTAATGGAAAGACATTTGATGTGACTGAGGTCGGAATTTTCACACCGAAAGCAGTTGGTCGCGATTTCCTTGCGACTGGTGACGTTGGTTATATTGCGGCTTCCATCAAGACGGTTCAAGATACCCGTGTGGGTGATACAGTGACCCTAGCGACCAATCCAGCAAGTGAGCCTCTTCATGGATACAAGCAGATGAATCCTATGGTCTTTGCAGGTCTTTATCCAATCGAATCAAACAAGTATAATGACCTTCGTGAAGCTTTAGAAAAATTGCAATTGAATGACGCCAGTCTTCAATTTGAACCGGAAACTTCTCAAGCCCTCGGTTTTGGTTTCCGTTGTGGATTCCTTGGACTTCTCCATATGGATGTTATCCAAGAGCGTTTAGAGCGCGAGTTCAACATTGACCTCATCATGACAGCTCCGTCTGTTATTTACAAGGTTAATTTGACAGATGGAGAAGCACTGGATGTCTCAAACCCATCTGAGTTTCCAGATCCAACCAAGATCGCTTCGATCGAAGAACCGTATGTCAAAGCCCAAATCATGGTGCCACAAGAGTTTGTCGGTTCGGTTATGGAATTGGCTCAACGGAAACGCGGGGATTTTGTGACCATGGACTACATCGATGAAAATCGGGTGAATGTTATCTATCAAATCCCACTGGCGGAAATTGTCTTTGATTTCTTTGATAAATTGAAATCTTCTACTCGTGGCTATGCGAGCTTTGACTATGAGTTGTCTGAATATCGTCCTTCTAAATTGGTTAAAATGGATATCCTTCTTAATGGGGATACTGTCGATGCCCTCAGCTTTATCGTTCACAAGGACTTTGCCTATGAACGTGGTAAGTTGATCGTTGAGAAACTCAAGAAGATCATCCCTCGTCAACAGTTTGAAGTGCCTATCCAAGCAGCCATCGGTCATAAGATCGTGGCCCGTACAGATATCAAGGCCCTTCGTAAGAACGTCTTGGCCAAGTGTTATGGTGGGGACGTCTCACGGAAACGCAAGCTTCTTGAAAAACAAAAGCTGGTAAGAAACGGATGAAGGCCATTGGATCTGTAGAAGTACCACAGGAAGCCTTCTTATCTGTCTTGTCAATGGATGAAGAATAACATTTAGAGAGGGACAGAAATCGGTAAAAGTGTCGTCCCTCAAAAGTGCAGAGCCCACTCAACCACTGCGTTTTGACAATTTTGAGAGGTTAGGACTTTTTGTCCCAAAGCTTCTTGTAAAAGAAATAGACTGAAGTAGAAAGGATCGATCAGATGTGACACTTATCCTATTTTAAAATACCCACTTTCATGGTAGACTAGAAGAAAGAAAACGTTCTCAAGGAGGTTGAGCATGAAACACAAATTATGGGTCACATCACTGACGATTCTTTTCTACCTGCACATTAATGGCTTGTAGTCACACCACTCAAAAGGACACAGCAGATTCTTCACAAAAGAAAGTAGCAGCAAAGTCGAAAAGCAAACAAGCAGCTCATTCGTCAAAGAATACTTCTTCTACAAAGAAAAACACTTCCAGTCAAGAAACCAAGCGAATTGGAAATGCAGATTATGGATACATCGATATTCCAAGTAAATGGTTCAAATTCACGGATATCGATGGGACAGAAGCTGTCCAGTATACGGATGGGAGTGGCTATAATATTGTCACCTTGAACTGCTTTACGCGGGAAAAGGCAAAAGTTCCCTGCAGATATCGAGTTTAATGCAGAATTTTAGCCAAGAAACTGGCCTGTAATGTGGCAAGATAACCAAGATGTTGGGAAGATGACGGGAGCGCGGACTAAAGTCGCAGGTCTGGACGCCTACCAGCTTCAAATTGTCATGAAATCTGGTCAATACCTTGATTACCTGGATCTTCCAGAAGGGTGAAAAAGTTTATACCATTTCTTTTTGAAGGGGATGCAGAAACCTTGAAAACCTTTATCCCAACTCGTATGGGTTCTAGAAAAAACCTTTCTACCGTTAACGTTGCAGATTCACGTGCTCCACGTGATGGACGTTTCATCGAAACAGTTGGAACTTACAACCCACTTGTTGCTGAAAACCAAGTAACACTTAAAGAAGAACGTGTTCTTGAGTGGTTGTCTAAAGGTGCACAACCTTCAGATACGGTTCGCAACATCCTTTCAAAAGAAGGCGTATTGAAAAAATTCCACGATTCTAAATTCTCAAAATAATTTTTTAGCCTATGGATACCATTGAAAATCTTATTATCGCTATAAGATTGGTTGTCTCTCTGTTACTTATAAAAAGAGAAATAAAGTACTAGTTTGTTTAAATGGTGCTGGTTTGATACCAAGTTATGAAAATTTCCTACCAATACTTGAAAAACTTCCTTCTTCAATAGGTTACCTTAACGATTGATTTTCCGAATACAGGTAGGAGTCCGATTCATAGTCAAACAGGACTTAATTTGGATAATCTTGTTGAAGCGGTATACGAAATCCTGAAGGGATTGGAAATTTCCAATTATATACTTTGTGTTCATAGTTTAAGTGGTGTTTTGGCTTTAAAGTTAATGAGTAAACCAATTAAGTGTCAAGCTTTGATAGCAATTGAACCAACAACAAAAAATATAATGTTTGCTGATTTTCAAAAAATCCTTATCCAGAAATGGAAGAGCAAATGAGAATGATCGAAGAATGTGGTCCGGAAAATTATTTTAAGGGACTAACTCAAGCAACATTTGAACCTGAAA
>VOFH01003738.1_pt1:0-7500 | contig 97893 bp, 130 predicted proteins | sample 5384091 | NCBI WGS metagenome assembly VOFH01 (sample SAMN12384727, study PRJNA508395) | human gut metagenome | isolation source: healthy gut G | host: Homo sapiens
TGGTACCGCACTGCCAGGTCCTGCCCATAGAGTCTCTTAGGTGAAGTCGATCTTAGTCCGTAGAATGCGCCATCGCCTTCATTTACAATGTACTTTAAGCCCATTTCATCCAGTGCATTTCTCAGACCGTTTGTTGCCATCTCCCAATCTTCATCAGATCCCATGGAATCTTCTGGTCTGGTAGAAAGCTCTACGAAATAATCAAACCAAACTGAGAGTAAACTTCATTGATCAGTCTTGTAACGCCCTTGATCTCGATCAGTGATCTGATCCTGGGTCATAAAGATATGCGCGTCATCCTGGGTGAAGCAGCGCACACGCATCAAAACCGTGAAGCTGTCCGCTCTTCTCATGACGATGTACCAGACCTAACTCACCAACTCTTAATGGCAGGTCGCGGTAGGAACGAGGCTGGGACTGGCATGCCAACCAGCATTCCTCCCGGACAGTTCATAGGCTTGACAGCATAGTCTTCCTCGTCAATGACCGTGGTGTACATATTGTCTTTGTAATGATCCCAGTGTCCTGAATTCTCCCACAGCTTACGGCTCAGAATAATAGGAGTGGAAACTTCCTGATAGCCTTCTCTTAAGTGGATCTCACGCCAGTAGTCGATCAAATTGTTTTTAAGGTCATGCCCTTTGGAAGGAAGAATGGGAAACCAGGCCCTTCTTCTGCAAACATGAACAGTCCTAATTTCTTTCCTAATTTTCTGTGGTCACGCTTCTAGCCTCTTCCATCATGGTTACCTTCCTCTTCTTTCTTTGCAAATGCAGTACCATAAATTCTGGTCAGCATCTTGTTCTTCTCGCTTCTCCAGTAAGCACCTGCAATGCTGGTCAGCTTAAATGCCTTGATGCCCTTTGTATACAGGATATGTGGTCCTGCGCACAGGTCTACGAAATCACCCTGCTGATAGAAGCTGATTGTCTCGCCTTCTGGAAGGTCTTCGATCAGCTCCACCTTGTAAGGCTCGCCCTTTTCCTCCATAAATTTAATTGCTTCGTCTCTAGGCAGAACGAATGGCTTTAATGCCAGGTTCTCCTTAACGATTTTCTTCATCTCAGCCTCTAACTTTTCCAGATCATCCGGGGTAAATCCGCCTTCTCTGTCAAAGTCATAGTAAAATCCGTCATCAATAGCCGGTCCGATGGCCAGCTTGGTCTGGATACAGTCTCTTTACTGCCTGTGCCAGTACATGGGAAGCAGTGGTGTGGCGGATGGCTCTTAATTCGTCTTTGCTTCTTCAACACTTCCGTCTGGTACAATAATCTTCATGGTAAACTCCTTTCGCTTTTAAAACGCGTTTTAGATCTTTGGATATGTCCTATAAGGTTTTCAGGTATTAAAAACCCTGGACACATCTCTATGTCCAAGGGTGCATATACACGGTTCCACCTTGATTTTCACTCATTCATCCCTTAACGTCGGGGTACGGTATCATTTCCCCTTGTTCAAGTTCCCTGATGGCTCAGGACTGGTCTTCATCTGTCTCCCCATGCGCCTTTCCACCAACCGGCTGCTCTCTGTCTGCTTTCATCAGATTACTGGTTCCTTCAATGCCTTTTGCATTTCTGCTAACCTTGATTATAACATTTAAGTTTATTTTTGTCAAGATACAATCAATCCTCTTATTCCCTTTCCGCTGTATTTTGATAAGATATACTCTGATTTATCATTTCTCCACTTTCCGAGAACAACAACCGTAATCCATAAAAGAGATTATAAAGGAGGAAGACAACCTATGAAGATCGTTATCATAGATGGCCAGGGCGGCCGCATGGGAAAAGCTGTGATCGAACAGCTAAAAAACAGCTATCCTGAACTTGAACTTTACGCCATTGGCACCAACAGCATTGCAACCTCTGCCATGTTAAAAGCCGGTGCCTCTTATGGAGCCACCGGCGAAAATCCTGTGATCGTCAATGCCAGAAACGCAGACCTGATCATCGGGCCTATTGGTATTGTTATGGCAGACTCCCTGATGGGGGAGATCACCGCTGCTATGGCAACCGCTGTAAGCTCCAGCAGCGCCTACAAAATACTTATCCCCGTAAATCGCTGCAACCACTTTATCGCAGGCTGTCAGGGTGGCAGTTTAAGCGACTATATCCGCCAGGTCTGTGAAGAAGTGGGCAGACATTTATCCATTTAAACATCTAAAAGAAAGAAGGCTTGACCTTATCATGAGAACCGTTGAATTTAAAATGGAACGTCCCGGTCTTGTAAGCGCCGGTGACAAAGTAAAGATCATCGAACGGAAGGAACCAGCAGCTACAGCTATATCATTGACCCGGCTGTAGCCATGTCCGGCTGCTTCGCCGCCAGAGACCGCATTAAATCCGAATATGGCATTGTAAAGATGTCCGTGAAAATTCACGGGGATTTTACGTTGTAGTTGATTTTGATGAGGAAGATGTTCATTAAATTTTCTCCAAACTTGCTTCCAGTGCTTTTATGATAACGGCACGATCTTAATTTCTTCTGCTGTTGTTTCAGCAGCCGTTGTCGCCGGTGCAATAGGCGCGGTCGCTACCGTAATCTCTTCTACTTTCGTTTTCCAGGTGCATCTGTTCCGATCACAACTTCTGTTGGATTTACGGACGGATGCACCTTTCCTGTCTCTACAGGTGACACCGAACTATGTGTCGGCGTTACAGGAACGATTTTTTCTGCAGTTGTTGTAGTAGTTTCTTCTACGCTGGTCCCTGTTTCCTCTTCTTTGATCTCTTCCACTGTTTCAACTCTCGTTTTTTGCCGAAACATCCAGGGAAACCGGTAAACTCCAAAGTACACTTGAAATACCGCCATTCCTGCTCCAGTTGCAGTCATGCCAATAACCGATCATCTTCCCATCCTGAAGTGCAAGGATTTCGATCATATCGTTTCCTGTAACTTTCTTTCCCGTTCTTTTCCCGAAGTGTCTTTTACTGCATAAATAGTACCATCCTGCTTTACATTGACCACTACACCATACGCATTTTCCCAGATCTTCGGATGATACTCCATATATTTCTCCCTGGCTTTTCAAAATAGTAGAGATTAAAAACAGCTCCTGGAAAAATACCGCTGACTACCTTTTTCTCTTTTGCCATTCAGATCCGTTTTATAAATACGGCTGTACCATTTTCCATCTGCAGTCTTTTCCACATAAGCGCTGAAAAAATGGAATTATCCACAATGCAGTAACTTTGTACACCATAATCTGCTCTTGCAATAGTTTTGCTTCCAGAAGAACTCCGCCTTACAAGCTGCATCTGTGATCCTGTTCCTGAAGTTCGTAAGAACTGCCATCTGCAGCAATCGGATTTTTCTTTACATAACTGATCTTACCATTTTCATCAACCTTGTATACACGATCTTCTACGGTAATACCTGCGCTTCCAGCAGATGTTACCGGCTTTCCAAGTGCATTTACAAGATAACATGCATCTCCTTCGATTTTTACCTGATATCCACCTTCAGAAAGTTCTGTCTCCGTACCGGAAGTGGTTGTATGGATCTTCCCTCCTGGGCATAATAAATAGTTTCATCCAATACAAGATATCCGTCTACATTTTCAGCAATGATCTCTTTTGTATTCTGTCCCGGTATCATACGAACCAGCACATCACACCGTTCCTTCTCCTCTTCTGAAAGAGAAGATCGTTTGCTTTTCTGCCACCTTCGGGAGATAATACACATAGTCTCCATAAGCTCTTAAAGAGTTTTTCGTGGCTTTCTCCGGGTTCTTTTTCATTGCCAAGTGGTTTTACCTTATTGTCTACCGTTTTCTTATACAGAATGGTCTAAAAAGTCCTGTATCTTCACTGTCCAGATAGCACCAGAAAGCATTGGTCCTGATAAAACTGTCCATGTCTTCCCTGTATCTTCCGGTACATAGTTGGGATCCGGCTCAATATTTTTCAGGTATCCTTTTACATCATGGCAGGTAAAGATCTGGCCATCTCCTTTCCACTGACCAGTTGCCATGATCCCCTTCATCAAAATGATACAAAAATCCTTTTATTTCCAGCCACTGATCCACGGCATAGGTCTTTTCATCGATCTTATACTTCCAGCCGTCCTCTGTTTCCTCCCAGCCCAGCTGATCCGTCTCTTTTGTCTCAGCTGCCGATATTTCCAGTGTCTGTTTTTCACTTGCCCTGGTCATATCCAATTTTTCATAATCTGAATGGATCTTTCCAAAAACGATCACTATAACACTGATGGCCATGATCATAAAAATAATGGCCACGATCAGCAACAGCGCTGTTTTTAAACCAGAGTCCTTTCTTTCTTCTTCTCATCTCATTCCATCCTCTTATTCATAATAACTTCGTGATATGATAAAATAAATAAAACGAAAAAAGCGGAAAATCTCAATTTCTAAGATTTTTCCGCCACTTTTCAAAGATGAGCGTGCGGGGATTCGAACCCCGGACAACTTGATTAAAAGTCAAGTGCTCTACCGACTGAGCTACACGCCCTTATTAAATTACTTAAATGCCCAAAGTCGGAATCGAACCAACGACACGAGGATTTTCACTCCTCTGCTCTACCAACTGAGCTATCTGGGCTTTTTCCTTATGCCTAAGGCATAAAAATTGCGGGGGCAGGATTTGAACCTACGACCTTCGGGTTATGAGCCCGACGAGCTTCCAGACTGCTCCATCCCGCGTTACCTAAATTATTATAAATACTTACGTTTCATTTGTCAATAAGTATTTAACTGGGCGAAGGTGGATTGAACCACCGAAGGCAGTGCCAGCAGATTTACAGTCTGTCCCCTTTGGCCACTCGGGAATTCGCCCATATAACATACCTTCAAAACCACATATTGAACTGTTGATTTTCCGAATACTTTACAACCTTTTGTTGTTTTTCCCTAAACCTTATTGGTCAAGCCCTCGACCGATTAGTATCAGTCAGCTCCATGCATTACTGCACTTCCACCTCTGACCTATCTACCTTGTCGTCTTCAAGGGGTCTTACTACCTGCGTATGGGATATCTCATCTTGAGGGGGGCTTCACGCTTAGATGCCTTCAGCGTTTATCCCGTCCGGGCTTGGCTACCCTGCCATGGAGTTGGCACTCCAACAGGTACACCAGCGGCCCGTCCATCCCGGTCCTCTCGTACTAAGGACAGCTCCTCTCAAATATCCTACGCCCACGACGGATAGGGACCGAACTGTCTCACGACGTTCTGAACCCAGCTCGCGTGCCGCTTTAATGGGCGAACAGCCCAACCCTTGGGACCTGCTACAGCCCCAGGATGCGATGAGCCGACATCGAGGTGCCAAACCACTCCGTCGATGTGAACTCTTGGGAGTGATAAGCCTGTTATCCCCAGGGTAGCTTTTATCCGTTGAGCGATGGCAATCCCACTTTCATACCACCGGATCACTAAGTCCTAGTTTCCTACCTGCTCCACCCGTCGGTGTCGCAGTCAAGCTCCCTTATGCCTTTGCACTCTTCTAATGGTTTCCAACCATTATGAGGGAACCTTTGGGCGCCTCCGATACCCTTTCGGAGGCGACCGCCCCAGTCAAACTCCCCGCCTGGCATTGTCCCCAGCCGGATCACGGCTGCAGGTTAGAAATCCAATACCGCAGGGGTGGTATCCCAACAGCGACTCCATCTACAGACTGGCGTCCAAGTTTCTCAGTCTCCCACCTATCCTGTACATGCAGTACCGAATCCCAGTATCAAGCTGGAGTAAAGCTCCATGGGGTCTTTCCGTCCTGGCGCGGGTAACCAGCATCTTCACTGGTACTTCAATTTCACCGGGTGCATTGTCGAGACAGCGCTCAAATCATTACGCCTTTCGTGCGGGTCGGAACTTACCCGACAAGGAATTTCGCTACCTTAGGACCGTTATAGTTACGGCCGCCGTTTACTGGGGCTTCAATTCAGAGCTTCGCTTGCGCTAACCCCTCCTCTTAACCTTCCAGCACCGGGCAGGCGTCAGCCCATATACCTCACCTTTCGGTTTTGCATAGACCTGTGTTTTTGCTAAACAGTTGCTTGAGCCTATTCTCTGCGGCCTGGTTTCCCAGGCACCCTTTCTCCCGAAGTTACAGGGTCATTTTGCCGAGTTCCTTAACAATGCTTCTCCCGCCGGCCTTAGGATTCTCTCCTCATCTACCTGTGTCGGTTTACGGTACGGGCACGTATCACACAACAGCGGCTTTTCTTGACAGCCGGAATCACACACTTCGCTACTTTAATTCGCTCCGCATCACAGCTTCGGATCGTCAAGCGGATTTGCCAACCTAACTCCTACCTCGCTTGCCCTGGTCTTTCCATTCCCAGGCTGTGCTGTCCTTCGGTGTCCCCACAGTTCTGATGATACGCGGTACAGGAATTTCAACCTGTTGTCCATCGACTACGCCTTTCAGCCTCGCCTTAGGCCCCGACTTACCCAGAGCAGATCAGCTTTACTCTGGAAACCTTGGATATTCGGCCTGGAGGATTCCCACCTCCATCTCGCTACTCATTCCGGCATTCTCTCTTCTTAAATGTCCACAGCTCCTTGTCGGTACTGCTTCTTCCCTTTAAGAATGCTCCTCTACCAATGTATCACTACATTCCTAAGCTTCGGTGTTGTGTTTTAGCCCCGGACATTTTCGGCGCAGGACCTCTCGACTAGTGAGCTATTACGCACTCTTTGAATGTGTGGCTGCTTCTAAGCCAACATCCTAGTTGTCTCTGAAATCCCACATCCTTTTCCACTTAACACACACTTTGGGACCTTAGCTGTAGGTCTGGGCTCTTTCCCTTTTGACTGCCCAACTTATCTCGTGCAGTCTGACTCCCGTACATCATTTATGCGGCATTCGGAGTTTGATATCCCTTGGTAAGCTTTGACGCCCCCTTAGGAATTCAGTGCTCTACCTCCGCTAAACTAATACGGGGCTAGCCCTAAAGCTATTTCGAGGAGAACCAGCTATCTCCGGGTTCGATTGGAATTTCTCCCCTATCCACACCTCATTCCCAACCTTTTCAACGGATGTGGATCCGGACCTCCACGGAATTTTACTTCCGCTTCATCCTGGACATGGATAGGTCACCCGGTTTCGGGTCTGCCTGTACTGACTTGACGCCCATTTGAGACTTGGTCTCCCTTCGGCTCCGTGGCTCCACCATTTAACCTCGCCAGTACCGGCAACTCGCCGGACCGTTCTACAAAAAGTACGCGGTCGCACCTTAACGTGCTCCCACAGCTTGTAAACACAGGGTTTCAGGTTCTCTTTCACTCCCCTCCCGGGGTCCTTTTCACCTTTCCTTCACAGTACTATGCGCTATCGGTCACTAAGGAGTATTTAGCCTTGGAGGGTGGTCCCTCCGACTTCCCGCAAGGTTTCTCGTGTCTCGCGGTACTCTGGATCCTGCCGCTGCCTATCGCTTTCATGTACGGGGCTTTCACCCTCTACGGCCTGACTTCCCAGACAGTTCCACTAACGAATCAGTTCACGTTTGCAGTCCTTAACCCCAGCATGCACGCACGCTGGTTTGGG
>VOFH01003738.1_pt1:12500-97893 | contig 97893 bp, 130 predicted proteins | sample 5384091 | NCBI WGS metagenome assembly VOFH01 (sample SAMN12384727, study PRJNA508395) | human gut metagenome | isolation source: healthy gut G | host: Homo sapiens
TTTAAGCCGTCTCTGGCGTCAGGAAGGGCTCTGGCGCTGATAACACTCATGGCATAGTCAATATAGGACTGTTCCATGGTCTTTTTAAGGTCCACGTCATGGACCTTGTCAAATACATTCGGTTCCATAATTTATCTCCTTTATGCGTAAATGTACTCTCTTTCTAACATGTTCTCTCGGAGTCTTTCTGTGCCTGATTTTGTGAGAAGTATTTATTTTTTGTCAGTTGTGCCCAAATTTCTGAGGTGTACGTTGATGAAATTCGCAGGTGCGACGGGCAGAAAATCGGCACACAAAGGCAGGTGCAGGAAAGACTCCGAGAGGACATTAACTCTTTCAGGAGTCCATTAAATATCCAGATTCTTAACTTTCTTTGCATTCTGGGCAATGAAATCCCGTCTTGGCTCTACCTGATCACCCATAAGCGTAGTAAAAGTAAGGTCTACTTCTGATGTGGTCTCTTCATCCATGGTCACGCGCAGTAAAATACGACGTTCCGGATCCATGGTAGTCTCCCAAAGCTGCTCTGCATCCATTTCTCCCAGACCTTTGTAACGCTGGATCTTGTTGCTGTTGTCACGGCCAATGTCCATGAGAATGGAATTTAATTCCTCATCACTGTAAGCATACCATACTTTTTATTTTTCTCGATCTTGTATAACGGCGGCTGAGCCAGATATACATAGCCCTGTTTGATCAGCTCCGGCATAAAACGGTACAGGAAGGTTAAAAGCAGCGTGCTGATATGTGCGCCGTCCACGTCGGCATCGGTCATGATGATGATCTTGTGGTAGCGCAGCTTGCTGATGTCGAAATCCTCATGGATACCGGTGCCAAAAGCAGTGATCATAGCCTTGATCTCCGCATTAGCATAGACTTTATCCATTCTTGCCTTTTCCACGTTTAAGATTTTTCCGCGCAGGGGAAGGATGGCCTGGTGGCTCTGGAGCGGGCGGTCTTTGCAGAACCGCCCGCGGAATCTCCCTCTACGATGTAGATCTCACAGTTCTCCGGGTTCTTGTCGGAACAGTCTGCCAGTTTTCCAGGAAGTGCCATACCGTCTAAAGCGGATTTGCGGCGTGTCAGGTCTCTTGCCTTTCTTGCAGCAGCTCTTGCCCTCTGTGCCAGAATGGATTTTTCACACATAACTTTGGCAACTGCCGGGTTCTGCTCCAGGAAATAGGTCAGCTGCTCGCTTACAATACTGTCTACAGCTGCCCTAGCCTCACTGTTTCCCAGTTTCTGCTTGGTCTGGCCTTCAAACTGAGGCTCGCTGATCTTAACGCTGATAATGGCTGCTAAGACCTTCACGGATATCTTCACCTGAAAGGCTTTCTTCGTTATCCTTTAACAACTTGTTCTTTCTTGCATAGTCATTAAAGGTCTTTGTAAGGGCATTCTTAAAGCCGGTAAGGTGGGTACCACCTTCCGGAGTATTGATATTATTTACAAATGTATAAATGTTCTCTGTATAGGAGTCATTGTGCTGCATGGAAACTTCTACATAAACTCCCTCTTTTGTACCTTCGCAGTAAAGAACATTTTCGTATAATGGAGCTTTTCCCTTGTTTAAATAAGTTACAAACTCTCTAATACCGCCTTCGTAGTGGAAGGTTTCTTCTTTTTTTTCTTCTCTGTCATCTCTTAAAATGATCTTTAAGTTCTTGGTAAGGAAAGCAGTCTCTCTTAAACGGATCCGTAAAGTATCATAATCGTATACGGTCTCCTCAAAGATCTCCTTATCCGGAAGGAAAGTAACAGTCGTACCATGTTTATCCGGACTGCAGTTTCCTACTACTTTTAAGGGGTAACATACTTTTCCTCTTTCATAACGCTGCTTATAAATATTTCCATCACGGTATACTAAAACTTCCAGCCACTCAGACAGGGCATTTACAACAGATGCACCTACGCCGTGAAGACCGCCGGATACCTTGTATCCGCCATTTCCAAATTTACCACCGGCATGAAGGATGGTAAATACAACTTCTACTGCAGGAAGTCCCGCTTTTTTCTGGATATCCACCGGAATTCCACGACCATCATCAATTACGGTAATGGAATTGTCCGGATTAATGGTCACATCAATGGAATCGCAGTATCCTGCCAGTGCCTCATCCACTGCATTATCTACGATCTCATAAACCAGATGATGGAGTCCGCGGGCAGATGTGCTGCCAATGTACATACCCGGACTTTTTCTGACCGCCTCAAGTCCTTCCAGAATCTGAATCTGATCTGCTCCGTACTGCTCTCCCATGTTCTATATCTTCCTTTCTTTTTCAGTCAGCAGCCTTACGGTCTTTTACCGTTTTTCTGCAGCCTGTATATCTGTATGATTTAATTTTGGCTTGTAACTTTTCCCTCTTCCACCTTGAATATCTTATCAATGTGGAAATCTATGGTTCACAAAATCTTCCAGACCTGTACAGGTGATCATGGTCTGGATATCCTGTATTGCATCTAAAAGCTGGTTCTGGCGGCTGCTGTCAAGTTCTGACAGCACATCATCCAGCAGAAGCACCGGAGCATCCCGGCTGATCTTTTTCACCAGCTCCAGTTCTGAAAGCTTTAAAGACAAATGCGGCTGTCCTCTGCTGCCCCTGGGAACCAAACCTGCGGATATCAATGCCATTGACTACAAAACTGATATCGTCCCTGTGGGGACCTGCCAGTGTGGTCTTCTGCTTCATATCCTGCTGCCTGCTTTTTTCACACCGCTGCTTCCAGTTCCTCTTCCTCTGTATCCGGGTCATAGATCACTTCTATGTTTTCTTTCCCCCGGAAAGTTTGTATGCAATTCTTTGATAATGTCCCCCAGCTGATGGATAAAGTCTCTTCTGGCCTTTATCACTTCTTTTCCGAAGCGTACCAGCTGTTCATCCCATACATCCAGTGTTGCCTCATATTCCGGATGAAAACCAAGCTCTTTTAAAAGTTTGTTTCTCTGAAGAAGGACTTTGTTGTACTGGACCAAGGAATGGACATACACTTTATCTAACTGGCATAATTCCATGTCAATAAAGCGTCTTCGCTCCGAAGGACCATTTTTAATGATATTTAAGTCTTCCGGTGAGAAAAACACCACATTTACAAGACCAAACAGCTGACTGGCCTTTCTGATGGGAATGCCGTCTACAGCGATCCCCTTGGTTTTATTTTTCTTTAAATGCATATCAATGCGGCAGGGGACCACACCCTTTTTTATCTGGAAGCTTAATGTGGGATTCATCTTCTCCAAAACCGGATCATATCCTTATCTTTCGCCCCTCTGTGGGACTTGGTAGTGCAGCACACATAAACTGCCTCCAGGATATTGGTCTTTCCCTGTGCATTGTCGCCATAGAGAATATTGGTTCCCTGACTCAATTCCATATGCAGTTCTTCATAATTGCGGTAATTCTTAAGTTCTATGGATTGATGGTCATAGAAATTCTCTTTCAAGGATTTATTTGATAATCTTAATAGTCTGGCCTTCATAGGTGACAACATCTCCGTCTACCAGCTTCTTTCCTCTCTGGAAAGCCTGATCTCCATTTACATATACAAGACCATCTTCAATGGCATATTTTGCGTCCACACCAGACTCAACAAAACCGGCCGCCTTTTAAAGCCTGCCCCAGTTTGATGTATTCATCCCTTAACTTTATGGTTTCCATAATATTTTTGCAATTCCTTTCTGTCCGTGTTTTACGGACACTCTATAGATTAAAATGCATAATTATACATTATACCGCAGCTGCATTAAAGTTGACCGGAAGGATCAGATAGATGTAGGTTGCATCCTCGTCCTTGATAAAGCATGGGGACTTTGGATTCATCATGTAAATATTGATCTCTTCATCATCGATCACACGGAGGGCATCGATGAGAAACTTAGGGTTGAAACCGATCATAATGTCCTTTCCGGTTTTATGGATCATCAGTTCTGCGTTCATGGAACCAAAGCTGGAATTTAACTTTAATTCCATGGTATTATCGCCTACATTTAAGATCAGAGGCTTTTTATCATTTTCACGGATCAAAATGGTAGCACGCTCAATACAGTCTAAAAATTCTTTTTTATTGATCGTTACTTTTGTTTCATAATCGCTGGAAAGCATCTGGTTGATGCGGAAATATTCCCCTTCGATCAGTCGGGAAACAACAATGGTCTGGTCAAATTCAAATAAAATATGGTTTGCGCTGAAGTAGATCAGCACTTCTTTTTCATTGTCACCGCCTAAGATCTTGCTGATCTCGCTTAATGTTTTTCCAGGAACGATCACTTTTGTATTTTCATAATGATCTTTTTAAGGTAACATTGCGGATGGAGATGCGGTGGCCATCCAGAGATACCACTTTTAACTGGTTTTCATTGACTTCAAATAATTCACCGGCCATCATTTTATTGCTGTCGTTTGGTGAAATAGAGAAGATCGTCTGCTGGATCACTTCTTTTAAAGTGAACTGAGACAGGCTGATATACTTATTTTTTTCAATATAAGGAATGTAGGAAAATTCATCTCCGTCACGACCCTGGATATTGAATACAGAATTTTCACAGCTGATAGTTGTATTGAATTTATCATCAGATTCAATAGTAACTACTGCGTTCTGGCTGGATACCCGTCTGGTGATCTCGGAAAAAAGCTTTGCATCCAGAGCGATCTTTCCGTGTTCAAGGATCTCACCATTTACAGTTGTTTCAATTCCAAGCTCCATATCATTTCCAGTCAGCTTGATCTCACCAGAAGAAGCATCGATAAGGATACATTCTAAAATAGACATGGTTGTTTTAGAGGGAACGGCCTTCATAACAATACTGATGCCGTTAACAATATCATCTTTCTGAAATCTGAGCTTCATGATTGTTGATAACTTCCTTTCTGAGTTGTTTGCGTATGAGGTGCCCTCTAATAGGGTATATAAAGAATTATTTTTCGTAGAAACCGTAGTAGAGGCTGTGGGTATGTGCAAAAGTGGAAAAACCCCTGAAAAACAGTGGAAAACTCTGTGGAAAGCGTTGTGGAAATCATTCACATTTTTTCGGAATAGCTTCAAAGTTATCCACAGAGTAAAATAAAAAATTTTTCACAAAAACCGGCCCCGATCTATCAACAGTTTGTCCACAGCCTTTTCACAGGTTATTGTGGATTGATCTTCTTCTTTAAGATCTCAATGGTATTTTTAAGATTGTCATCCTTGTTCATATCTGCAGCGATCTTTTCAGAACCGTGGATGATGGTAGTATGGTCACGTCCTCCTAAGATACGGCCTATAGACTGCAGAGGAGTTTCTGTCATATTCCGGCATAGGTACATAACGATCTGTCTTGGATAAACGATCTCTTTGGTACGCTTCTGAGATGAAATATCAAGAGGCGTAATGCCAAAATGGTCGGAAACTACCTGGATGATCATGTTCGGCGTTACTTCCCGCTGGGCATTTGGGGAAATAATATCTTTTAAGGCTTCTTCCGCCAGACCTAAGGTAATATCACATTTGTTTAAGCGGGAGAGAGCGACAATCTTTGTAAGGGCGCCTTCCAGCTCACGGATATTGGATTTAATATTGGTGGCAATATATTTAATTACTTCATTATCAATATTGTAGCCTTCCATTTCTTCTTTTTTGCGCAGAATAGCCATGCGGGTCTCATAATCCGGAGACTGGATGTCTACAGTAAGACCCCATTCAAAGCGGGAGCGCAGACGTTCTTCCAGAGTTTCAATTTCTTTCGGAGGTTTATCGGAAGATATGATAATCTGCTTCTTTGATTCATATAATGTATTAAAGGTATGGAAAAATTCCTCCTGGGTACTTTCCTTTCCTATAATGAATTGGATATCATCAATAAGAAGGACGTCATTATTGCGGTATTTTTCACGGAATTCCGTGGTGGTAATGTTGTTTTTGTTACGGATCGCATCGATCAGTTCATTGGTGAAAGGTCTCAGAGCTGACATAGAGGATCTTGGCTCGTGGGTTATTTTTTAAAATAAAATGAGCGATCGCGTGCATCAGATGGGTCTTTCCAAGACCAACGCCTCCGTAGATAAAAAGGGGATTGTAGATCTCTCCGGGAGATTCCGCAACTGCAAGGGCTGCTGCATGAGCTAAGTTGTTGTTGGAACCTACAACGAAGGTATCGAAGGTATATTTTGGGTTTAAGTTAGCACTTTGGATCACATCAGGGCTTACAACTGCTTTATTTTTCTGGATGAGGGAAGGCGCCTGCGCCTGCTTTTTCTTCCTCGATCTGGTCCTTTTACCTTTAAAATCCACATCACAGTCCTGATCTAGGAATTCTGAAATGGTAACTTTTAATAAAAGACCGTATTTCTTTTTACATAGGCCAAAAAGGTCTGTTCCGGAACGATGATGGTAACGGTATTTCCTTTAAAAGAATAAGGGGTCAATGGCTGAAGCCATGTCCGGTAGGAAACATCGGATACTTCATGTTCTTCTTTTAAAATCAGTAGGATTTTTTTCCCAGTTTTCTTTAATTTTATCTATCATTTTCTGTCTCCTGAAACTGTAGTGCAGAATTGCCCAATCTAAGTACATTGTATACTAAAGCCGTTTTTTTTTAAATCAAAAGTGTAAAATATTGTGGATAACTTTGTTGGAAAGCTGTGGATGAAAGTGAAAAAGATAAAAAACGGAAAGGTTTTCCACAAATGGTGGATAAGAAAAAAGGGGAGTTGTTCACATTGGAAAAAAAAGGGAAAATAGGGATCGGACTGTGAACACTGTGGATGAAGAATAGGGTTTTCCATAACTTATCCACAACTTATCAACAAATTGTGGATAATGTGGGCAGAGATATACACGGTACACACAGGGACTTCTATCCACAATTTTTTCCCCGGTTTTCCTCAAAAATCCCTTGACTAAGGCTGATTTTTTTCTATATAATCGAGAAGATGTTTAATTATACTAGTCTTAATGTGTGTTACCACATTACCAGATAATATTTGATAGGAGGTGCCGCAACATGAAGATGACTTTCCAGCCGAAGAACAGACAGAGATCCAAAGTTCATGGCTTCAGAGCTAGAATGAAGACAGCTGGCGGTAGAAAAGTTATTGCTGCAAGAAGAGCAAAAGGTAGAGCTAAATTAACCGCTTAAGAACATTGAGAACAGTAAGGCCACATTTTCAGGATGTGGCCTTTTTATGTGCAATCGTTCAGGGACAGGTAAAATGCCCGGCATTTTGGAAAAGATAACTGAAAACGAAAAGGAGTTTCTATTCTATATGAAACGATTTCCTTCCATTAAGAAGAACAGTGACTTTCAGAATATATACAGAAATGGAAAGTCCTACGCAAACCGTCTTCTTGTTATGTATGTAATGAGAAACGGGGAAGAGTCAAACCGGCTTGGCATATCCGTGAGCAAAAAAGGTAGGCAACAGTGTGGTACGTCACCATATTGCCAGACTGATGCGGGAGATATTCCGGCTGAACAATGAAAAAAATTGAGACTGGGTTAAACATCATCGTTGTGGCAAGGACTGCCGCAGCAGCATCAGATTACAAACATTTGGAAGGTGCTTATATGCATCTGTGCGGACTGCATCATATTTTAAAAGAATCGAAGTGAAGTTGATCATGAAGATCATAAAAAGACGATGATCCTAATGATAAGGAGGATACCAGAAGTATCTTTCCCCTCTTAAAAGATACACTCACTGTATTTACACACCTACGTGCTCTCAATACGCCATTGAAGCACTGGAAAAGTACGGTGTGTTTAAGGGTACATGGTTGGCCTGCAAAGAGGATCCTTCGTTGTCATCCCTTTGCAGAAGGCGGTTATGATCCAGTTCCGTAGAAAAAAACGAGCACAGCAGGTGCTCCATAAGGAGGTAGCGTTTTGAACAGTTTAGCTGGCGCAGTTGTTTTGACAAAAACAGGCGGTATTCTGGGGCCAATCGCCGGGATCTTAGGCTGGATCATGGATTTTTATTCCGTTTTACCAGCACATTCGGCATTGAGAATATCGGTCTGTGCATTATTCTGTTTACACTGGTTACAAAGCTCTTGATGATGCCGCTGACTATTAAGCAGCAGAAATCATCAAACTTATGGCTGTTATGCAGCCGGAGATCAATGCGATCCAGAAAAGTACAAGGGCAAAGAAAATGACCAGAAATCTGCTATGATGATGCAGGCAGAGATGAAAGCGGTTTACGAAAAGTATGGTACATCTATGACAGGCGGATGTCTGCCACTGGCTATCCAGATGCCGATCATTTTCGCTTTGTACCGTGTTATCTATAATATCCCGGCTTATGTACAGTCTGTAAGAGGATATTATGAAACCGTTATCAGTCAGCTGCCGGCTGGTTATCAGACACAGGATGTGTTTACACAGCTTGCACAGGCATGCAGAATGACTGGCGACAAATTTGATTTTACTAACGTAAATACAGTTATCGATCTATTATATAAATTCACTGCACAACAGTGGCAGACCTTTATCGGTGCGTTCCCTGCAGCAGGTGAAGCTGCCGTAGAAGGTGGTGTGAACGCAGTACAGGCCATTGAGAAGATGCAGAACTTCTTTGGACTGAACATTGCATATACACCATGGCAGGTGATTACGAATTTCTTCAGCGGCGGTACAGGAACCATCACAATGGTGATCGCGGCTATTGCAATTCCTGTTTTAGCAGGTGCCAGCCAGTGGTACAGCACTAAGCTGATGACTGCAAACCAGCCAAAGCAGGTGGAAGAAAATCCAACTTCTGATATGATGAAGTCCATGAACGTGACCATGCCGTTAATGTCTGTATTCTTCTGCTTTACCTTTGCTTCCGGTATTGGTATCTACTGGGTAGCACAGAGTGTGTTTACCGTTATCCAGCAGATGGTCATTAATTCTTACTTAAATAAAGTAGATATGGACGAGCTGGTACAGAAAAATGTAGAAAAGACTAACAAGAAGCGTGCGAAAAAGGACTTCCGCCAACAAAGGTTGGAAACGTGGATGACATGCTGAAAAAGTATGAAGAAAAGGAATCCCGTGAAGAAAGCGCACGTATGGCTAAGATCGCAAAGAGCAAGGCCCAGGTGGAAGAGTCCAATAAGTATTATAACCAGGACGCAAAACCAGGAAGTCTGGCTTCCAAGGCCGGTATGGTAGCGAAGTATAATGAACGCCAGGAGAAGGGCAATAAAAAATAGGAGGTTTGTTTCGTATGGATATGATTACGGTTACTGCGAAAACAGTAGACGAAGCGGTTACGAAGGCGTTGATCGAGCTTGAGACTACCAGCGACAAGCTGGAGTATGAAGTGGTTGACAAAGGAAGTGCCGGATTTTTAGGAATCGGTGCAAAACCGGCGATCATACGTGCAAAAAAGAAAGAGACCATTGCTGATAAGGCGATTGAGTTTCTGTCCCAGATTTTTGGTGCCATGAACCTTGAGGTATCTATTACAGCTGCTTACAATGAAGAAGAGCAGGAGCTTTCCCTGAACTTAGAGGGAGATGACATGGGAATCCTGATTGGTAAGAGAGGACAGACCTTGGACTCCTTACAGTATCTGGTAAGCCTGATTGTAAATAAGGGAACAGAAGGCTATTTAAGAGTAAAACTGGATACGGAAAATTACCGTGAAAGAAGAAAAGAGACTCTGGAAACCCTTGCAAAGAACATTGCATACAAGGTAAAACGTACCAGACGTCCTGTATCCTTAGAGCCTATGAATCCTTATGAAAGACGGATCATCCATGCAGCAGTCCAGAATGACAAGTATGTGACCACACGCAGCGAAGGAGAAGAACCTTTCCGCCATGTAGTCATTGCTTTAAAGAAGGAAGCTGTTACTACTGAGAGAAAGGGAAGATATGACAGAGCAGGCAGAGGCCGTTCTGATCGTTCTTATGGCTATAAGGGAAACAACCGCAGAGGCGGTTCTTACCAGACTGCACCAAAGGCAGAGCCTGTGACTGAAACAGTCAGTGAAATAAGCACAGGAGTAATAAACAAAATTAATTGAGAAATAAAATGAGAAAGGCTGTTGCATAAGCGACAGCCTTTTTTGTATAATAGGGGAATGAAATGAGGGAAAATGAATGAAAACAGATACCATTGCAGCGATAGCGACGGGAATGAGCAATTCCGGTATCGGTATCGTAAGGATAAGCGGTGATGATGCCTTACAGGTAATAAGCCGCATTTACAGAAATAAAAAGGGAGAGCCAAAGAATCTGGAGCCAGGTGAAGTCACATACGATCCACTACGGCTATATTTATGACGGTGAAGAACGTCTGGATGAAGTTCTGGTCATGATCATGAAAGGACCTAACAGCTATACAGCGGAAGATACAGTGGAGATCGACTGTCACGGCGGCGTGTTCATTGTAAAGAAGATACTGGAAACTGTGATCCGGAATGGCGCAAGGACTGCAGAGCCTGGAGAATTTACAAAACGTGCTTTCTTAAATGGACGTATTGACTTAGCCCAGGCAGAGGCAGTGGCGGACGTGATCCAGTCTACCAATGAATATGCCTTAAAGAGTTCCGTAAGCCAGCTGGCAGGCTCTGTTTCACGAAAGATACGGGAACTTCGCGAAAAAATCTTATATGAGATCGCCTTTATTGAGTCTGCTTTAGATGACCCGGAACATATTTCATTAGATGGGTATCCGGAGCATCTTTTAGAGGCTTTGGAGCCTATGGTAAAACAGGTAGAGCGGCTTTTAGCTTCCTGTGATGATGGCCGTGTCATGTCGGAAGGCATTAAGACTGTTATCTTAGGAAAGCCAAATGCAGGAAAATCTTCCCTTATGAATGTGCTTTTAGGGGAAGAAAGAGCTATTGTCACGGAGATCGCAGGAACTACAAGAGATACCCTGGAAGAGCATATTTACCTTCAGGGCATCAGCTTAAATGTGGTGGATACAGCTGGCATCCGTGATACAGAAGATATAGTGGAAAAGATCGGTGTAGAGCGTGCCATGAAGGCGGCAGAGGATGCAGATCTGATCATCTATGTAGTGGATGGCTCCAGGGCGTTAGATGAAAATGATAAGGAGATCATGGAGTTTATCAGGGGCGCAGAGCCATTGTCCTGTTAAATAAGACGGACCTTAAGCTGGCCGTAGATAAGGATGAGTTAGAAAATGCCTGCGGCCATGCAGTGATCCCGATTTCTGCAAAAGAGGAGCAGGGAATTGAAGCTCTGGAAGAAGAGATCAAAAGGCTGTTCTACCACGGAAAAATATCCTTTAACGAGCAGGTGTACATTACCAATGTACGCCACAAAGAGGCGCTGGAACAGACACTGGACAGTCTTAAAATGGTAAAACAGAGCGTATCAGACGGCATGCCGGAAGATTTCTACTCTATTGATCTGATGAATGCTTATGAGCAGCTTGGAAAGATATTAGAGAAGCGGTGGAAGATGATCTGGTAAATGAGATCTTTTCCAAGTTTTGTATGGGTAAAAAGTAGTCACGGGGGAATATATGGGAAACAGGGAAGGAATTAAGAAAATGCCATATTTGGAAGTATTAAAAACATATGCAAATATTGCTGGTCATGCAACGCATGAACAGTAACCACATAGAAACAGGGAAAATGCCATATTTGGAAGTCATGCCGGTTGGTGCCGGTCATGCCGGTTGCCTGCGCCAGACTGGGCCTTGAGACCATTGAGACTGTATTTATTTACAGTCAGTGTGGACAGTATTGCCCTGATGCCCTGTAATCCTAATGTAGGTGGAAGCTCCAAGGGACATCTGGTAAGAGAGCTGGATGCATTAGGCGGAGAAATGGGAAAGAACATTGATAAGACCTTTATCCAGTCTAAGATGTTAAATGAGTCAAAGGGACCGGCTGTCCACTCTTTAAGAGCCCAGGCGGATAAGCAGGAATACAGCCGCCAGATGAGAAAGACCATGGAGAATACAGAGCATCTGACCATCCGTCAGGCAGAAGTATCTGAGCTTATAGTAGAGGACGGCCAGATTAAGGGTGTTAAGACCTTCTCCGGGGCCATATATCATGCGAAAGCAGTTGTACTGTGTACAGGAACCTATCTGCGTGCAAGATGCATCTACGGGGACGTAAGCAACCCTACGGGACCAAACGGTCTGCAGGCAGCTACCCATCTTACCGACTCCCTGATCGCAAATGGAATTGAAATGTTCCGTTTTAAAACAGGAACACCGGCAAGGGCAGACAAGCGCAGCATTGACTTTACCAGGATGGAAGAGCAGTTTGGTGATAAGAGAGTGGTTCCATTTTCTTTCTCTACAGACCCGGAAAGCGTTCAGAAAGAGCAGGCTTCCTGCTGGCTGACTTATACCAATCAGGAGACACATAAGATCATCCGTGATAATTTAAGCCGTTCGCCTCTGTTTTCCGGTGCGATTGAAGGAACAGGTCCAAGATATTGTCCGTCTATTGAGGACAAAGTGGTAAAATTCCCAGATAAAGAGCGTCATCAGGTCTTTGTGGAGCCGGAAGGACTTTATACCAATGAAATGTATTTAGGCGGAATGAGCAGTTCTCTTCCTGAGGATGTACAGTATGCAATGTACCGTACTGTACCGGGACTGGAACATGTGCGTATCGTGCGAAATGCTTATGCCATTGAGTATGACTGCATCAATTCTTTGCAGCTTAAGTCTACACTGGAGTTTAAGAAGATCCGCGGCCTGTTTGCAGGCGGTCAGTTTAACGGAAGCTCCGGTTATGAGGAAGCAGCTGTACAGGGCTTTATGGCAGGTGTAAATGCTTCTATGGAGGTTATGGGCAGAGAACAGGTGGTTCTGGATCGTTCTGAGGCCTATATTGGTGTACTTATTGATGATCTGGTAACTAAGGAAAACCATGAACCATACCGTATGATGACCTCCAGGGCAGAATACAGACTGCTTTTAAGACAGGATAATGCAGATCTGCGTCTGCGCGAGACCGGACATAATATTGGCCTTGTAAGTGATGAAGAATATGAGCATCTTCCTTGAAAAAAGGCACAGATCAATGCAGAAATCGAACGTCTTGAAAAGGCGACCATCGGCGGTACCCAAAGGTTCAGGAGCTGCTGGCCAGATATGAAAGCACTCCTCTTAAGTCAGGAACTACTTTGGCAGAGCTGATCAAGCGCCCGGAACTGGACTATGAGAAGCTGGCAGAGGTAGATGAAAACGTCCGGAACTTGCTTTTGATGTACAGGAGCAGGTAAATATTGAGATCAAATACGAAGGTTATATCAAGCGCCAGATGCAGCAGGTAGCCCAGTTTAAGAAGTTAGAGGGCAGAAAGCTGCCGGAAAACTTTGATTATGCCCAGGTAAACAGCCTGCGAAAAGAGGCTGTACAGAAGTTAAATAAGATCCAGCCGTCTACCATTGGACAGGCATCCAGAATTTCCGGTGTATCACCGGCGGATATTTCTGTATTAATGGTATATCTGGAAAAAAAGCAAGTGAGAGGTTAAAAATTTATGACAGAACAGTTTGTCCGGAAAATGGAAGAGGGAGTAAAGACTTTTGGGCATCCAGCTAAGCGAAAAGCAGCTGGAGCAGTTTTACGATTACTTCCAATTTCTGGTAGAAAAAATAAAGTAATGAACCTGACGGCCATGACAGAAGAAGATGCAGTGATCACAAAGCATTTTTGCGACAGCCTGAGCCTTGTAAAAGGTTTTCTGACATTGAGAAAACGGTTTCATTGATTGATGTAGGAACAGGAGGAGGATTTCCTGGCATCCCATTAAAATTACTTTTCCTCATTTAAAAGGTCACTTTTTGGATTCTTTAAATAAGAGAGTCCGCTTTTTAGAAGGGAAGTCTGTGAGCGCCTTGATCTTGAAAATGTCACCTGCGTCCATGCAAGAGCAGAGGATGGAGGCAGAAATAAGGATCTCAGAGAGAAATTTGATCTGTGCGTATCCCGTGCAGTGGCTAATCTGTCCTCTTTATCAGAATATTGTATGCCATTTGTAAAGGTGGGGGATATTTTGTTCCTTATAAGTCTGGAGAGATTGTAGAAGAACTGACTCAGGCGAAGAAAGCAGTGGGGATATTAGGCGGAGAGATTGAAAATGTCACCGGATTTGAGCTTCCGGGAGGCGAAGGATCCAGAAGTCTGATCAAAATTAAGAAAAATGAAACCGATTTCAGCAAAATATCCAAGAAAAGCGGGACTTCCAGGAAAAGAGCCACTGGGAACAAAATGAGCATGAAATCGGTTACATGCAGATGAAAAACACATATTTATCAGATTATTATATCAAATACGCATTAAAAATCAGACTATTTTCATTGCCATTGCGGTCAGAAACATCTGAGACAATCAAATGCAGTGATAATAAAAGCAATAATAAAATAAAACGATACAATTAAGAAAAAGGCAGAATGCAAGTTATGAATATCAAAGAAATGGCAAAGCTTGCGGGAGTCTCCTGTGCTACAATATCCAGGGTTTTAAACGACTCTGGATATGTAAAGGAAGATACCCGCAAGAAAGTAATGGGGATCATTAAAGAATACAACTATACGCCAAATATGATTGCCAGGAGTCTGAGCAGTAAAGACAGTTTTACGATCGGTATGATTATCCCGGGAGTGGGAGAGAAGCAGTATGGAAAGATATTAGAAGGTGCGGCAAAAGAAACAGCAAAACATGGCTACAGTCTTGTTTTTATGGACAGCGAAATGACCAGAAAACAGAAAAAAGTGGCTGGAAGAGGTGAAAAACCAGCACATGAAAGGCCTTGTTTTAGTGCCGGTGTGCAGTGAAAATAAAGAGTTGAGAAGCATTTTACAGGAATTAGAAGCCAACGGAACAGCGGTTGTACTGACTGAAAAAGACGTAAAAAATGCAGGAATGGATGGCGTTTTGCAGACGAATTCCGTGGCGCTTATGAGGGCATCTGCAGACTGATCGAAAAAAGGCTGCAAAAGGATTGGGATTGCAGTAGGACAGATGGAAAATGATGCAGCTACAGAGGAGCGGTACAGAGGTTGTGTGCAGGCGTTAGAAGATAATGGAATTGCCCTGCCGGAAGAACTGATCCTGCGGGAAGTAGAAGATATAAACCGGGTATTGCAGGGAAAGAAACTTCCGGATGCTTTTTTGCTTTAAATGAAACAGCAGTTGGACAGTGCTTTAAGGAGCTTTTAAGGGAAAAAACAGGGAACAGAAAAGATCCTTTTTGGGAATGGATGCTGAAAAGACGGCAAAACTTTTAGAGGATGAAATGCTTTCCGTAGAAAGAGATGGACGGAAACAGGGAAAAGAAGCAGTAAAGCTGCTTTTTTAGAGGCGTTTGATACAGAAGAAAATGACCGGATCCGGGGAAAAAAGAGTAATGATCCCTTATAAAGTAACAGGGGTATAACAGTCTAAAATAATTGCCAAAGCCTGGAAAATAATTACCAGGGACTTTGGCGAAGGATATTTTTTGACTCACTAATATTTCCATGCTTCCCGCATCATATCAATTTCTTTTTGCATATCCAGCCAGATCATTAGGCGTTTCCAGATAGAAGGGAAGATGAGCCAGCGCCGGGTGATTGATCAGTCTCTTTAAAGAGGTCAATCCAATATGGCCTTCTCCTAATCTGGCGTGGCGGTCTTTATGAGCTCCAAAAGGATTTAAACTATCATTTAAATGAATGGCTTTTAAACGGTCAAGACCGATAATGCGGTCAAATTCTGATATCACATCATCTAAGTGGTCTGCAATATCATAGCCTGCATCCCATATATGGCAGGTGTCTAAGCATACTCCAAGTTGGCTGTTTAACCCCACTTTATCAATAATTGCTTTTAATTCTTCAAAGGTTCTCCCTACTTCGCTGCCTTTGCCGGACATGGTTTCCAATAGGACAGTAGTAGTCTGATCGGGCTTTAAAATTCATTTAACATATCGGCAATATAAGAAATGCCTACATCTGCGCCCTGTCTTACATGGCTTCCGGGATGAAAATTGTAAAGATTTCCAGGGGTAAATTCCAAACGTGCCAGGTCATCGGCCATCGTGCGTCTGGCAAAATCGCGGAGAGCCGGGTCTGCAGAACAGCCGTTTAATGTATAAGGGGCATGGGCTAAAAATGGATGGATATCATTTTTATCTGTTTCCACCAGAAAACGGGCAATGTCTTCCTGGTCCAGCGCCTTTGCATTACCTCCTCTGGGATTGCGGGAAAAATATTGAAAGGTGTTTGCGTGGATTTTCAGGGCATCTTTTGCCATAGCACAGTAACCTTTGGAAGATGATAAGTGACAGCCAATACGAAGCATAAGTGGTACCTCCTAAACGGGTTGATGTAGTGATCTTGTAACAGTAAAAAGAACAGCCATAAAATGTTTCACGTGAAACATTATTATGGCTGCTGTGAAACAAACCTATGAACCTGTAAAAAATTAAATAGTGGATGTTTTGAAACATTTTTCAAAACAGGTGTTATTCTAAAAAATGTTTCACACATTTCGTGAAACGCAGCAGGTGCTTCTAACTGAGGTAAATGTTTGGTATCCGGGATCATAATGGACTCAATCGCTGGATTGTAATTTTTATATTCTTCCAGGTTTCTCCATTCGGTCAGATGATCGCCGCCTAAAAGATAGATGCTGTTATCGATCTTCTTTAAAGCATTGATGATGTTGCACTTGGTGTAGTTACATTTGACACTGGCATATACAGATTTAGGAGAGTCGCCTAAATGTGCTGCTTCGTAGTAAGCGTCAATATCCCGGGCAGTGACAGAGTACGGATTAGAGAAATAGTGATTTTTAAATTCATCTGCAATATTCTGACGGCTGCTTGCAATGTGGTAGATCAAAGTGCCTACGATCGGCAGATCCAGAATGAACTTGTAAAGTTTCGCGTTCTTGCCAGGTACCATACTGCAGGAGAGCAGGGACTCCGGGTTGACCAGGATCAGACGGTCAAATAATTCCGGAGAATTTCCACATGCCATAACTGCCAGAGAAGCAGCAGCACCGGTGGCTACAATGTCAGTGCGATGACCAATTTCTGATTTGATGAAATCAGAAAGCAGCTGCACATATAAATAATTGGTGTAAGTAAGGTTAGGCTTTTCAGAACGTCCGAAACCTAACAGGTCAATGGTGTATACAGTATGGTTCTTTGCAAGTTCTCTGCGGACGGAATGCCATTCATAACTGCAGGATGCAGGTGAAAGGTCGTGTACAAGAAGGACAGGTTTCCCTTCGCCGATCTTTGTATAATGGATATTGCCCAGACGCCAGCGATAACAGAGAGAGACGCGGCTCTCTAAAATGTGCTTTGATACAGCAGAAAGTTTAACTGCTTTATTGATCAGCGCAGTAGTAGTAGCAGCGCCAGCAGAAAGGATAAGTAAGGTCAGTAATTTATTTCTTGTTTTCATTTAGATAATCTCTTTCTTCCTTATTATAATAGTGATGAAGTAATGTGGTATCTAAACAGTATTATAATACAATGGGTACGCTATTACAACGGACAAAAGATTTAAGAAAAGTTGATGGAAAGTTGTGAAACTATTTATATGTTTCACGTGAAACTTTTGCTATAACTATAAAGTTGTGCTATAATCGTTTTTGACGGTCAGAAAATGAATGTTTTTCTGAGAAAGGATGTAAAAAAAAAATATGGGACGAATTATTACAATTGCCAACCAGAAAGGCGGAGTAGGAAAAACTACAACAGCAATCAATTTATCAGCTTGTCTGGCAGAGGCAGGACAGCATGTAATGCTGGTAGATTTTGACCTCAGGGAAACGCCAGCAGCGGACTGGGAGTAGAAAATAGAAGAACACGAACATACAGTATATGATCTGATGGCGGAGGAGGCCGGACTGGACGAATGTCTGGTAAAGAATGTACAGGATAATCTGGATGTACTTCCTTCTGATATGAACCTGGCAGGAGCAGAAATCGAGTTTCAGGAAATAGAAAATAAAGAAACACTTTTAAAACGTTATCTGGATCAGGTAAGAGATGATTATGATTTTATTCTGATCGATTGTCCGCCATCTTTGAATATCCTGACAATTAATGCATTGACAGCAGCAGATACGGTACTGGTACCGATCCAGTGTGAGTATTATGCTCTGGAGGGATTGAACCAGGTGTTAAAGACAGTAGAACTGGTAAAAAAAAATTGAACCCACAGTTGGAGCTAGAAGGTGTTGTGTTTACCATGTATGATGCCCGCACCAATTTATCTTTGCAGGTTGTGGAGAGCGTAAAGAGCAATTTAAATCAGACCATTTATAAGACCATTATTCCAAGAAATGTAAGATTGCAGAAGCACCAAGCCATGGTATGCCCATTAACCTCTATGATACAAGGTCAACAGGTGCAGAAAGTTATCGTATGCTGGCAGCGGAAGTGATGAGCAGAGGAGAAGAGTTATAATGGCAAAGAAGGGATTAGGAAAAGGCCTGGGGGCAATTTTTCGGGGAAGATGTTGTAAAAGAAAACAAAGAAGAGACTTGAAAAAGCAAAAGCGAAAAGGGCAGCTGCTGCAGAGGAGATGGATGAAAAAGGTCGTATTCTGATGCTAAAACTGGATCTGGTACAGCCAAATAAAGAACAGCCGAGGAAAAACATTTGACGAAGAACAGATCAATGAGCTGGCGGGGTCTATTAAACAGTATGGAGTTCTTCAGCCTCTTCTGGTACAGAAGTCGGCAGCTTTTATGAGATCATTGCAGGAGAGAGAAGATGGCGTGCTGCAAAGGCAGCTGGGTTAAAAGAAGTTCCTGCAGTATTAAAAGAATACAGCAGACAGGAAGCAATGGAGATCTCTCTGATCGAAAATGTACAGAGGGCAGACTTAAATCCGATCGAAGAAGCTTTGGCTTATCAGCAGCTGATCAGGGAGTTTGATCTTACACAGGAAGAGATCGCTGCCCGTGTGGCAAAGAGCCGTGTTGCTATTACCAATACCATGCGCTTTTAAAACTGGATGAGCAGATCCAGAATATGCTGATCCAGGGTGTTATCACCAGTGGACATGCAAGGGCTTTCCTTTCACTGGAGGACAAGGGACTGCAGTTAAAAGCAGCAAAAGAAGTTCTGGACAAAAAGTTAAGTGTCCGTGAAACAGAAAAACTGGTAAAGCGGATGCAGCGGGAAGCAGCGGGAGAGAAGAAAGAAGAAAAGAAACCGGATGAAGCTCTCACACTGATTACCAAAATCTGGAAGACAGAATGAAATCTGTTATGGGAACCAAGGTAAGTATACATAATAAAGACAAAAATAAAGGCCGAATTGAAATCGAATATTATTCTGAAGCGGAACTGGAAAGAATCGTGGAAATGATAGAATCCATCGGCTGATCGACAGAAGGAGAATGATACATTCATGATGGAAACCAGTATTTTAAATCAGCTCCCATTTGATCCGGGATTTCTTATTTTGGGACTGATCGGCTTAGTGCTTATACTACTGATCTTTTGATATCCACTATGGTACAGTTAAAAGTCTGACCCGCAAGTATGATTATTTTATGCGGGGAAAAGATGCAGAAACATTGGAAGATGTGATCATGGATCAGATTGAAGAGATCCGAAACCTGAAAGCAGAAGACCGGGCGGCAAAGATTCCATCCGTACCTTAAACCGTAATTTTCGCGCATCCTTTCAGAAATTTGGAATGGTAAAATATAATGCTTTAGGCTGCTATATATGGAATGGGGGGCAATTCGGGGAAACAGAAGAACAGAAAGGAAGCTTTGGAACAGGCTTTGGGATATGTAGAGAAAAAGCCTGAATTGCAATGTATAGACTGCAACATGTGCTTGTTTCAGTGGAACAGAGTATTTTTTTGTTTTATAATACTTAGATTTATAATACTTAAAAAAAGATTAAGTTGTAGTTTCACAGGTTATTATATAAAATGAAAGGGACCGTCAAAACAGGCGGCTGTATAAATGGGCTGAGTTTAAAGGACTGAATGATATGAAAAAAATAATACGGACAGCAGGGATACTTACAATGGTATTTGCCGCATCGGTGGCTGTGTATTTCTTTGCTGCAAGAAAAAATATGCAAAAGGAAGAGGCTGTTTATTCTTCAATGGATGCGCCTGAATTTCCTGTGGTGTATACAGAGTTTGATGGAAAAGAGATCAATGCTCTTCATGGATACATTCAGGATATGGGAAACCAGTGGCAGGAGAGAGTATTTCCGTACTTCCTGAGGACAGAAAGCTGACATTGCATATTGATGAATATGATAATGGAATCACAGGGATCCGCTACGAAGTGCGCAATCTGGGAATGGACCGTTTGATCGAACGGACAGAGATTGATAACTGGCAGGAAGAAAATGGAAGTTTGCAGGTAGTGCTTCCTATTCAAAATCTGCTGACACAAAATGAAACTTATTTGCTGGATCTTACAGTAAGTACAGCAGAAAAAGAGATCCATTATTATACCCGCATTATGTGGGCTGATACCAACCATGCAGGAGATATGTTGGATCTGGCAGAAAATTTCACCAGAAAAAGTCTGAATTACGATGAGGCGAAAGAACTGGTGTCTTATCTGGAAACCAATCCGGGAGAGGATAACAGCTCTTTAGGCAATGTAAGTATCAAGGCAAGTTTTGATCATCTTACCTGGGACGGATTGGAAACAGAACTGGAGGGAGAACCGCAGATCACATTGCAGCTGTACGATGGGATCATGGGGCAGGTCCAGGTAGAATATAATGTGTGGGTCACAGACAGCACAGGTAATCGTTCCCTGGTGCGGACAGAAGATAATTTCACTATGAAGTGGAATGATAAGAGAATTTACCTGATGAATTATAACCGTTATGTCAATGAAATGTTTAACGGGGAACAGAAGAATTTTGCGGGAAAAAGGATCCTGCTGGGGATTTCGGATGCAAAGCAGATCAAGGCGCAGAAAAAGCGAAAATTCCCGGTATATCCTGTTTCGTGTAAATGGAAATCTGTGGCGCTATGATCAGCATGATAAAAAAGCCCTTTGCATGTTTACTTTCGCAGATGGCTCCAATGATGATGTGAGAGCGGATTATGGGAAACATAATGTGAAAGTTTTGGCAGCTTCAGATGAAGGAGATGTTGATTTTCTTGTATATGGCTATATGAACCGGGGAACCTATGAAGGGCAGATGGGAGTGGTATTTTACCATTATGATGAAGACAGTCGTACAGTACAGGAAAAATTCTTTGTGCCTGTTTCAGAAGGATATGACCAGTTAGAGTCTGATATTACCACACTGGCATATCTGGGAGAAGATGGTATGACCTACCTGCTGCTTAACGGAAAGGTTACAGGAATTGACCTGAACAGCAATGAGTCGGTTACTGTAGCGTATGGCCTGAGCCAGGGAAGTTTTGCAGTCAGTGCAGATGGAAGCCGTATGGCATGGCAGGAAGGAAATAATGCATATCAGTCGGAAATGCTTCATGTTATGGATTTTAATACAGCACAGAAACAGGATATTACAGCTCCATCAGGAGATTATGTAAGGGCTCTTGGTTTTGTAGGAAGTGATCTGATCTATGGTTTGGACATGAAAGTGATCTGTGGTCAGTAAATGGAATTGTAAAAGAACTTCCTATGTACGCCTTGTATATTGCTGATAATGAGATGAACATTCAGAGCGAATATAAAAAGCCGGGTATCTATATATCAGATGTAACGGCAGAAGATGGAAGAATCCATTTAAAACGACTGGTGAAAATAGGAGATGGGCAGTATGCTTACCAGGATGAGGACACCATTGTTTGCAATGAAAAAGTAGATAAGGATCCTTTTGAAGGGCTTGGATGGTATGCGTCCCAGGACAAAGGCAGGGTCTATTTTGTACAGACAGATGGAGAAATAAAGGCTTCTTCTGTGAAAACAGAGGTACCAAAGGCATTTTCTTATGAAAATACCAGTACGTTGGAGTTGTCTGGCAGACAGAATAATCTTGAGGATACGGACCTTATTTTCTATGCTTATGGCGGTGGAAGATACCTGGGAGCCTTTAAAAATTTCAGTGAAGCAGTGAATACAGCCTATGAAAAAAATGGGCTATGTAACAGATCAAAATCAGCATCTGATCTGGGATCGTATTAATAAGAAGCCGATCCGCAGCCTGAAAGATCCGGCCGGACAGGCAAGAGAGTTATTATCTTATATGGACAGCTTAGGTGAAAATAAGCTGAGAGATGGCGGACTTATGACATTAGATGGGTCCGGCTGTAATGTAAATCAGGTATTGTATTTTATTGATAAGGGAATACCGGTGGTGGCATGCAGACCGGATGGTTCCTATCTGCTTTTATATGGATACGACCAGTACAATGTAAATATTTATGATCCGGCAACACAGGAGATCTCCAAGATGGGACTGGGAGATGGGGCTGTCTATTTTTCAGGAGCAAATAACAGCTTTTTGTGCGGTCTGAAAGTGGAATAAAAAAAGCACACACTTTACAAATTCCATTCTTATGGTATAATTTAATGGATGTAAATAAAATGTGAACGATAGTTTTAGGGAATTCTTAAGTCCCATTAGAAGAATTTGCTGTAAGGATTGAATAAGATGTACTCTCGAAATCTTCTTGCAAAATAAATAAATGCACAAAAAGATTTTGGGAGTACATTAAGCAACAGAGGTGTGTAATGGAACAATATATTATAAAAGGCGGTAATCCGTTAGTGGGTGATGTAACCATCGGCGGAGCCAAGAATGCAGCATTAGGTATTCTGCTGCCTCGATCATGACGGATGAGGATGTACTGATCGATAACCTTCCGGATGTAAGGGACATTAATGTAATGCTGGAAGCTATCCAGGAGATCGGTGCAAGAGTAGAGCGCGTAGACCGTCATACAGTAAAAATCAACGGCAGCGGTATTAAAGAGGTGTCAGTTGATGATGAATATATCCGCCGTATCCGTGCATCTTATTATTTTATCGGCGCCCTGCTGGGAAAATATAAGAGTGCCCAGGTACCACTTCCAGGTGGATGCAACATTGGAAGCCGGCCGATCGACCAGCATATCAAAGGTTTCCGTGCGCTGGGAGCAGATGTACAGATAGAATGCGGTGCAGTGATCGCCCATGCCATTGATCTGGTAGCAAGCCATATTTATCTGGATGTGGTTTCTGTAGGTGCGACCATCAATATTATGATGGCAGCAGCTATGGCAGAAGGACAGACGATTCTGGAAAATGCGGCAAAAGAGCCTCATATCGTAGATGTGGCCAACTTTTTAAACAGTATGGGAGCTAATATCAAGGGCGCAGGTACAGATACCATCCGTATCCGTGGCGTAGGTAAGCTGCATGGAACTGAGTATTCCATTATCCCGGATCAGATCGAAGCAGGTACTTTTTGTGTGCTGCAGCAGCAACCAGAGGGGATATCATGGTGAAAAATGTGATCCCGAAGCATCTGGAAGCTATTTCTGCCAAGCTCATTGAGATAGGCTGTGAAGTGATTGAATTTGATGATGCAGTCCGTGTGGTAGGAAAACCGGTACAGAGACATACAGACATCAAGACCCTGCCTTATCCTGGATTTCCGACGGATATGCAGCCTCAGATGGCTGTTACACTTGGCTTGGCAAATGGAACCAGTATGGTAACGGAGAGTATTTTTGAGAACCGTTTTAAATATGTAGACGAATTAGCCCGGATGGGAAGCCACATCAAGGTAGAAGGCAATGTAGCTGTCATTGATGGCGTTGCAGGCCTTACAGGGGCTCAGGTAAATGCTCCAGACCTTCGTGCAGGTGCTGCCATTAGTGATCGCAGGACTGGCTGCTGAAGGCTATACCACAGTAGATGAGGCTATGATTGGCTATATCCAGAGAGGTGGATTATGAGTGCTTTGAAGAAAAGCTTCGTGTAGGCTCTTGGAGCTGTGATCGAAAAGGTGGATTCTGAGACGCGAAGTGCAGAAATTTAATCTCATTCAAATCAGTGTAGGCTGATTGATTTTTGAGAAAATAGATATTGACATACCTGCACAAATCCATTAAGATATGTGAGGTAATCCGTTTAGATTTACAATTAAAAAGTTCGTATATATCCCTTATTCAGAGTGATGGAGGTACAAAGGACCTGCGAAGTCACGGCAACCCCAGTTGAGTATGTAAAAGCAAAGATGTACATGCAAAAGGGCCGGAAGGTGCCAGCCTGAGCGAGGAGCAGACGAGTACGGAGATTCCGGAAAACTGCTTGATCGAGCAATAAGAGGATTTGAAGATCTGCTATTTTCAAGTCCGCAATTGCTGCGGACTTTTTTCTTGCCATTGCATATGGGAGCAGCGCCAGAGGTCGTTCGCTGTTCACGAAATGCAGTGCCCGCTTTAGCGGGTAACGGGTCAACAAAGACAAACTAAGATAACAATATACAACAAAAACGACAAAAGGAGAACAAATGGAAAGAAGATTATTTACTTCCGAATCTGTAACTGAAGGCCATCCGGACAAAATGTGCGATGCCATTTCTGATGCTATTCTTGATGCATTAATGGAACAGGATCCAATGAGCCGTGTTGCGTGTGAGACTGCTACCACTACAGGACTTGTAATGGTAATGGGTGAGATCACTACCAAGGCTTATGTAGATATCCAGAAGATTGTTCGTGAGACTAGTACGTGAGATTGGATATGACCGTGCAAAATATGGTTTTGACTGTGATACCTGCGGTGTTTTAACTGCAATTGATGAGCAGTCTGCTGATATTGCTCTTGGCGTTGACAAGGCATTAGAGGCAAAGCAGGCTGGTGAAAAGCACATGACTGAGGAAGAGTTAGACGCGATCGGTGCTGGTGACCAGGGTATGATGTTCGGTTTTGCAAGCAATGAGACAGAAGAATATATGCCTTATCCTATTTCTATGGCTCACAAGCTGGCAAGACGCCTTACAGAAGTAAGAAAGAACGGTACCTTAAAGTACCTTCGTCCAGATGGAAAGACCCAGGTTACTGTAGAATATGATGAGAATGACAAGCCAGTACGTCTGGATGCAGTTGTTCTTTCTACTCAGCATGATGAGAATGTATCCCAGGAGCAGATCCATGAGGATATTAAGAAGTATGTATTTGACGAGATCATCCCGGCTGATATGGTAGACGAGAATACCAAGTTCTTCATCAACCCGACTGGCCGTTTCGTTATCGGCGGACCTCACGGCGACAGCGGTCTGACCGGCCGTAAGATCATTGTAGACACCTATGGTGGTTACGCTCGTCACGGCGGCGGCGCATTTTCCGGTAAGGACTGCACCAAGGTTGACCGTTCCGCAGCTTATGCAGCCCGTTATGTGGCAAAAAACATTGTTGCGGCAGGTCTGGCTGATAAGTGCGAGATCCAGCTGTCCTACGCCATCGGTGTTGCTCATCCAACTTCCATCATGGTAGATACCTTTGGAACGGGAAAGGTAAGCAACGAGAAGTTAGTTGAGATCATCCGTGAAAACTTTGACCTGCGTCCAGCTGGCATCATCAAGATGCTTGATCTGCGCCGCCCGATCTACAAGCAGACCGCTGCTTATGGTCATTTTGGCCGTCATGATGTAGATCTTCCGTGGGAGAAGTTAGACAGAGTAGAAGATCTGAAGAAATATCTGTAGGAAAATGTTCTGTTATCTGTGATAAAACAGGACAGAAATAGGATAAAAAGCAGATTGTGTTAAAATAAAAACAATAAATAACCGGATAAAAGAAGGTTAAAACAGAGAACCGTCTGGACAAAAACAGGAAATGCGTCATGCAATCTGTTGTTCCAGGCGTTTTTTGTTGCCATGCATCTGGAAGAAGCTGCCAGTGGCAGGTTCTGTAAGTATTGTATCAAAGGATATATTCGCAATCCGCTTTCGCTACCTGCTCATAATTTGTATTGAGCTTATCAGGCGGGTTTTCACCCACCTGATACAAGCAAGTTCCTATTCATTTATTGATGATCTCGTAAAAATGAGGAAGGAACTTCCTTGTTTTTATTAAAAACATAGTTGACATTTTTTTAACAATACGATATAATGCCTAATGTGAGATTGATAATTAATTAACGAAAGAAACAAAGCAATCGACACAACATAACATGAAAACAAACATTAAAACGATAACAAACACAAGGCATTACAAAGTAACACAAACACAAAGGGAATCATGGAGGAAATGGAAATGGCAAAGAAAAAGCAGTACAGGTCGTTCCGGAGATCATTGACAGCGTAGAAGGCTTAAATGCAAAGATGGCAGCAATGCGTGAAGCTCAGAAAGTATTTGCAACTTACACACAGGAGCAGGTTGATAAGATCTTCTTCGCAGCAGCAAGCGCAGCAAATAAGATGCGTCTCCCGCTGGCAAAGATGGCAGTAGAAGAGACCGGCATGGGCGTGGTTGAAGATAAGGTCATCAAAAACAACTACGCTTCTGAATACATTTACAATGCATATAAGAACACACAGACGGTTGGTGTAGTCGAGGAAGATAAGGAATACGGAATTAAGAAGATTGCAGAGCCGATCGGTCTGGTTGCAGCAGTTATCCCAACTACCAATCCAACATCAACTGCGATTTTTAAGACATTGATCTCTTTAAAGACCAGAAATGCGATCATCATTTCCCCACATCCAAGAGCTAAAAAGCGCACCATTGCAGCAGCAAAGGTAGTTCTGGATGCAGCAGTTGCAGCTGGAGCACCAGAAGGCATCATCGGCTGGATCGATGTTCCATCTCTTGACTTAACAAACGAAGTTATGAGATGCAGACATTATCCTGGCAACTGGTGGTCCTGGAATGGTTAAAGCCGCTTATTCTTCCGGAAAGCCGGCACTTGGAGTTGGCGCCGGAAACACACCGGTTATCATTGATGACACTGCAGATGTTCGTATGGCAGTAAACTCTATCATTCACTCTAAGACATTTGATAATGGTATGATCTGTGCTTCTGAACAGTCTGTAACCATTCTGGAGCCTGTATATGAAGCTGCCAAGAAAGAATTTGAATACAGAGGCTGCTACTTCTTAAAACCAGGTGAGATCGAAAGGTAAGAAAGACCATCCTGATCAACGGTGCCTTAAATGCAAAGATCGTTGGACAGTCTGCATACACCATTGCAAAGCTGGCAGGTGTTGAAGTTCCGGAGGATACCAAGATTCTGATTGGTGAAGTTGAGTCTGTGGATATCAGCGAAGAGTTCGCACATGAGAAACTGTCTCCCGTACTGGCTATGTACAAGGCAAAGACTTTGACGAGGCACTGGATAAGGCAGAGCGTCTGGTAGCTGATGGCGGTTACGGTCATACATCTTCTCTGTACATCAATGTAAATGAGACAGAAAAGATCATGAAGCATGCAGAACGCATGAAGACCTGCCGTATCCTTATTAACACCCCTTCTTCCCACGGCGGTATTGGTGACTTATACAACTTTCAAGCTGACACCATCTCTTGACATTAGGCTGCGGTTCCTGGGGCGGCAACTCCGTATCTGAGAACGTTGGAGTTAAGCACTTACTGAATATTAAGACCGTTGCTGAAAGGAGAGAGAACATGCTGTGGTTCCGTGCACCTGAAAAGGTTTACTTTAAGAAGGGCTGCCTGCCTGTAGCACTGAAGGAATTAAAGGACGTTATGGGCAAGAAGAGAGCCTTCATCGTAACAGACTCTTTCCTGTACAAGAATGGATATACACATGTTATCACTGACCGTTTAAATGAAATGGGAATTACCTATACTGTATTCTCTGATGTACAGCCAGATCCGACCTTGGCAAATGCACAGGCTGGTGCAAAGCTGATGAGAGAATTTGAGCCCGACGTGATCATTGCAATGGGCGGCGGTTCCGCAATGGATGCCGGCAAGATCATGTGGGTACTCTATGAGCATCCGGAAGCAGACTTTATGGATATGGCAATGCGCTTCATCGATATCCGTAAGCGTGTATACACCTTCCCAACTATGGGCGAGAAGGCATACTTTGTAGCAGTTCCTACCTCTTCCGGTACAGGTTCTGAGGTAACACCATTTGCTGTTATCACCGATCAGAATACCGGTGTTAAGTATCCGTTAGCTGACTATCAGCTGCTGCCTAAGATGGCAATTGTAGATACTGACAATATGATGAGCCAGCCTAAGGGACTGACCAGCGCATCCGGTCTGGACGTTCTGGTACACGCTCTGGAAGCATATGCTTCTGTTATGGCTACAGACTATACAGACGGTCTTGCATTAAAGGCTATGAAGAATGTATTTGAATATCTTCCAACTGCTTACAATGAGCCTGGAAATGTAGAAGCACGTCAGAAGATGGCAGACGCTTCCTGCATGGCTGGTATGGCATTTGCAAATGCATTCTTAGGTGTTTGCCACTCTATGGCACATAAATTAGGTGCATTCCATCACCTGCCACATGGACTTGCAAATGCACTGTTATTAAACCTGGTAATTGAGTTTAACGCTGCTGAGAATCCACGCAAGATGGGAACCTTCTCACAGTACCAGTATCCACATACCCAGGCAAGATACGCAGAGTGTGCACGTTTCGTAGGTATCCAGGCTAAGGATGACGCGGAAGCTGTTAAGAAGCTGATGGAGAAGATCGAGGATCTGAAGAAACAGGTTGGTGTTAAGTCCTCTATCCAGGCATACGGAATTGATGAGAAAGATTTCTTAGACAGACTGGATGACATGGTTGAGCAGGCATTTGACGACCAGTGTACAGGCGCAAACCCAAGATATCCTCTGATGAGCGAGATCAAAGAAATGTATTTAAAAGCTTACTACGGTAAATAATCATTATATATAAATCGAACCCATTGTGGGTAAAACCTTTATCCTTTGTGTTTGGAGCAGACCGTCGGCCTTTCTGGGGCAGGCGGTCTGTTCGCGTTTGGGAGTTTATGAGAAATTGTGTTTGTGAGTATTGGGGACTGGATCATACAAACGAAATCTGGTGTTGTCCGGAAAAATCAGCTATACTGTTGGTAAAAAACAAGAAGGGTAAGAAATGTTTTACGTGAAACATTCTGCGATATGGGGATTACAGATGGAAATAGATTTAAAGGAAACGATGGAAATGGAAGATCAGGAAACAGGCTATGGGGAACTGCATCTTCATTTAGACGGTGCCATTACACCCCGGATCGCCAAAAAGCTGGCGGCACTTCAGGGGATAGAACTGCCATATGAGGGAGAGCAGTTAAACAATGCATTGTCTGTAGGGGAAGACTGCCAGAGCTTAAGTGAATTTTTGCAGTGTTTTGATCTGCCGTTGAAACTTTTGCAGACAAAGGAAGGTATTAGTGAGGCGATATATCTGGTACAGGAAGAGTTAAAGGCAGAAGGCCTTTCCTACGCAGAACTGCGTTTTGCACCTCAGCTGCACTGTCAGGGTGGATTATCTCAGGCACAGGTCATAGAAGCGGCTCTGGACGGTCTTAAACGCTCCACACTGCCATGTAATCTGATCCTTTGCTGTATGCGTGGCAATGGAAATGAAAGGGCAAACGAAGAAACCATGGAGCTGACCGGGGAGTATGTAAAGAAGCGTATTCTGGCAGACGGAAGGAAAGGTTATGGTGTGGCAGCCATGGACTTAGCGGGAGCAGAGGCTCTTTATCCTACTTATAAATATAAAGAGCTGTTTAAGAAAGGCTGCTGACAGGAACATTCCATTTACCATCCATGCAGGTGAGGCCGGCGGAGCAGCAGAGGTAGCCTGTGCCATTGAAATGGGTGCAGCAAGGATCGGACATGGAGTGAGAAGCTATGAGGATCCGGCTGTTGTGCGCATGATCCGTGAAAAGGGCATTTTCTTGGAAATGTGTCCAACCAGCAACCGGATTACCAAGGCGATCCCGGATATGAAAGTTTATCCTTTAAGAGAATATTTAAGCCAGGGGATCAGGGTAGCTGTGTGCACCGGATGATATGGCCATTTGCCGTACAGAGCTTAAGAAGGAGTTTGAATATCTTAAGAAACTGATGGGGCTGACAGAAGAAGAAAAAGTGCAGATCCTTAAAAATACAAGTGATGGTGCTTTTTTATAACTTGGAGTTATATATTTAATAAGCATTTTCGTATAGGTTTAATATGTAATTGTTTCTTGACTTTAACAAATTAACTTGCTATACTTTTCCTAAAGTGCCTGCTTAATAAAGCAAGTATCCCCTGGGAAGCCGGACCCCCCATAGAGCCGGTATTCCAAAAAAAATTTAATAAAAACCAAGGAGGGTATTCAAATGTCTTACGTTGATGAAATTTACGAGAGAGTAGTTGCACAGAATCCAGGTGAACCTGAATTCCACCAGGCCGTAAAAAGAGGTTCTGGATTCCTTAAAACTGGTCATTGATGCCAACGAGGATAAATACCGCAAGGCTGGTGTCCTGGAGCGTTTCACTGAGCCAGAGCGTATTGTTTCTTTCCGTGTACCGTGGGTAGATGACAATGGAAAGATTCAGGTAAATAAGGGTTACCGTGTACAGTTCAACAGTGCTATCGGACCGTACAAGGGCGGACTTCGTTTCCATCCATCTGTAAACCAGAGCATCTTAAAGTTCCTGGGATTTGAGCAGACTCTGAAAAACTCCCTGACCGGCCTTCCTATGGGTGGTGGTAAAGGTGGTTCCAACTTCGACCCGAAGGGCAAATCTGACCGTGAGGTTATGGCATTCTGCCAGAGCTTTATGACCGAGCTGTACCGTCATATTGGTAAAGATACCGACGTTCCTGCAGGTGATATTGGTGTAGGCGGCAGAGAGATCGGCTACCTGTTTGGCCAGTACAAGAGAATGACTGGTTTATATGAAGGCGTTTTAACTGGTAAGGGCTTAACCTTCGGTGGTTCTTTAGCAAGAACCCAGGCAACAGGATATGGCCTTGTATACATGTTAGACGAGATGTTAAAGCACAACGGCAAGGAGATCGCAGGAAAGACTGTTCTGGTTTCCGGTTCCGGTAATGTTGCTATTTACGCAGTTGAGAAGGCTCAGCAGTATGGTGCAAAGGTTGTAGCAATGAGCGATTCCAACGGCTATATCTACGATGCAGACGGCATCAAGTTAGATGTTGTTAAGGAGATCAAGGAAGTACGCACAGGACGTATCAAAGAGTACGTGGATGCAGTTCCTACCGCTGTTTATACAGAAGGTAAGGGCATCTGGACCATTCCTTGCGATATCGCACTTCCATGCGCAACCCAGAACGAGCTGAACTTAGATGATGCTAAGACTCTTTTAGCAAATGGCTGCTTCGCAGTTGCTGAAGGTGCTAACATGCCTTCTACAAGAGAAGCTACTGACCTGTTCGTTGAGAAGAAGATCCTGTTCATGCCTGGTAAGGCAGCTAACGCTGGTGGCGTTGCTACTTCCGGCCTGGAGCAGAGCCAGAACTCCTTAAGACTGTCCTGGACCTTTGAAGAAGTTGATGAGAGACTGCACAAGATCATGATCGACATCTTCGCAAAGGCAGCAGATGCAGCTGAAAGATACGGAGTACCTGGAAACTATGTAGCAGGTGCAAATATTGCCGGATTTGAGAAGGTCGTAGAAGCTATGATCGCTCAGGGTATTGTCTAAAAAATAAAGTAATTTAAAATTCCAGATCCTGCACATGGCTATAAACAGTCTGTGTGCAGGATCTTTTTGTTATCATGCATATGTTTTCGGAAAGGTTTTACTATGGAGATCAGTTTACTTTTGATGCAGCAGATCACAGAGTTGTTTTTAATGATATTTATGGGCTATGTGATCGTAAAGGCAAGGCTTTTGAAGGGGAGAGGACAGCAAGGTTATTTCAAAGATCGTGCTGTATCTGATCATTCCCTGCGTTATCATCAATGCGTTCCAGGTGGATTATACCAGTGAGAAGGTACAGGGCCTTTTACTGGCCTTCGCAGCCTCTGTAATGCTTCAGGTGCTATTACTTATCATTGTATGGGGCGCAGGTCGTTTAATGGGCTTAAATGAGGTTGAAAAGGCATCTGTGTATTATTCCAATGCAGGAAATCTGATCATGCCCATCGTGACCTTTGTCCTGGGGCAGGAATGGGTACTGTATGGCTGCGTGTTTATGAGTGTGCAGATCGTGTTTGTGTGGAGTCATGGAAAATGGGTCTTAAGCAGGCAGAGTAAGATCGACTGGAAAAAGATATTGTTAAATATTAATATGGTCGCTGTATTTGCAGGCGTGTTCCTGTTTTTCACAAAGATCCGCCTGCCCCAGATCTTAAACCAGACTTTTGGCTCTGTGGGAAGCATGATCGGACCGGCCAGTATGATGGTAACGGGAATGCTGATCGCAGAGATGAGCCTGAAAGATATTTTTACAAATGGAAGAGTTTATTTTATTACATTTTTAAGGCTGATCGCAGTACCGGCGGTGGCGTTGCTCCTTTTAAAGGTCAGTGGTCTTGTAAATGGAAGTCCTGACGGAAAGAAATTGCTGCTGATCGTATTTCTGGCAGTGATCACACCGTCTGCTTCCACAATAACCCAGATGTGCCAGGTATATGGAAACGACTCCCAATATGCCAGCGCCATCAATGTTATGACTACATTGTTTTCTATTGTGACGATGCCGCTTATGGTGCATTTTTGTTCCAGATGATACTTTAACAAAACGAAAAGACCAGGTACTGGGGATACCTGGTCTTTTCTGTATACATATGTGTATAAAGGGGGATAAACTGTTTGTGTGAAAGGGGAGGGCCCTTTCGGTTTTCTCTTGTTTACGTTGCCTATTATATATCCGATACATTGTAAAAACCATTGTAATGTGCGTAAAGAATATTGCAAATCGCACAAACTTTGATAAATGGATACTAGGGAGCAAAAGGCTGGAAACCGGTGCAAGCCTGTTTGCAGGAGGATTTTGAACCTGGGACCCGGTATCATGCAATAAAAGAGGGAGATCATGTATCAGGAAGACAGTTTTAAAACAAGTCAGGTGGTGTATGCCCATACCCGCAGTGATGAGGCGGATATGGAGTATAAGATGCACTGCCACAACAGTTATGAGATCTATTACATGGTAAAAGGGAACGTGGAGTACTTTCTGGAGGGGACTTCTTATGTACCAAAGCCTGGAAGTCTCCTGATCATTCCCGCCAAACTGCTTTCATGGGCTGCGGGTGCTGGACGGAAGCGAGTACCACAGGATCCGGCTGCACTTTGTGCCGGAACTTCTGACGGAAAAGGAAAACAGCTGCTTTTGGGAATTCTTGGAAAAAGCTGGGGGTATATGGAAGAACAGTTCCGGGCAGAATGGTATTTTAATTCCCTGGAAGAATGTGGATCTTATAGCAGGGAACTGCAGGATATTGCAATTCGCCCACGGATCGTATCTCTTTTGGCTTATCTATCTGCAATGTATGAAAAGGGGGTAGGTCGCGGACCGGGAAGGAAGATGTAGCCCAGGAGATCCTGCGTTACATTAATGAGCACCTGACGGAGCATCTCACATTAGAAGGACTGGCAGAAAAATTTTATATGAGTAAAAATCATCTGACTGCTATCTTTAAGCGTGCGGCAGGCACTACGGTAGCCAGATACATTTTATATAAAAGGATGACGATTGCAAGAAAAGAACTGGCGGAAGGAACACCTGCCGCAGAGGCAGCGATAAAGGCTGGATTCGGGGATTATTCCAGCTTTTTCCGGGCATACCGGAAAATGTTTGGCTGTGCGCCCTCAGACCAACAGGCAATGGAGCTGCCGGATATGGATAAGAGCGGGGACTTTTAGAAAAATCTAAGATAAATTCTTTATACAATCTTTATACGAAGCGTTGTATTTTTAACAGAAACTTTGAGGGATTATGTCATAATGAAATGACATTGCTGGTAAAAAGGGCTGTTACAGGAGGGAAAAATGGAATTATTTCAAAAAAAAGAAGACCTTATCTTCTTTTCAGATCATTATATTTGGCTTTTTGGCAGTTATATTAGTGGGAACGCTGCTTTTAATGCTGCCTTTTGCATCTAGGGAGCCGGGAAGCGCGCCATTTCTGGATGCGTTATTTACAGCTACATCGGCTACCTGTGTGACAGGGCTGATCGTCCATGATACAGCTACGTACTGGAGCTGTTTTGGACAGGTGGTGATCCTGCTGCTGATCCAGATCGGAGGAATGGGCGTTGTTGACCATTACCATTGCAGTAGCCATGGTTTCAGGGAAGAAGATCGGTCTGATGCAGAGAAGCCTGATGCAGGAGTCGATCTCAGCACCACAGGTAGGCGGCATTGTCCGTTTTACAGGCTTTTTCCTGAAAGGTATCGCGCTGATCGAACTGTTAGGAGCTATTTTGCTGGCACCTGTGTTTATAAAGGACTTTGGAGTGGGAAAAGGGATCTGGTATGGTGTGTTCCATTCGATTTCCGCATTCTGCAACGCAGGCTTTGACCTGATGGGAGTTAGACAGCAGTACTCGTCACTGACTTATTATGCTGGAAACGGGCTTGTAAATGCAGTTATTGTATTGCTCATACTGACTGGCGGTCTGGGATTTCTCACCTGGGAAGATATAAAGACAAATAAGCTGCAGTTTAAAAAATACAGGATGCAGAGCAAGGTAATACTGGTAACAGATCTGATACTGGTGATCGTACCTACGGTTATTTTCTATTTTGGGGAGTTTCACGGATCCCAGTGGGGAAATGGACTGGAACGGTTCTGGTTATCCCTGTTTCAGGCGGTAACGCCAAGAACTGCCGGGTTTAATACAGCAGATTTTGGGCAGATGAGTGAAGGCGGACGGTTTTTAATGGTCATGTTAATGCTGATTGGTGGTGCACCTGGATCTACCGCAGGCGGTATGAAAATGACTACCATTGCAGTTTTACTGCTTTCAACGGCGGCTGTATTTCGCAGAAAAGAAGACGCCCAGTGTTTTGGCAGACGTATTCCAAACGAAACAGTACGGTATGCAGCAGTAGTTATGCTGATGTATATGGTGCTTTGTACAGTGGGCGGACTGTTTTTATGCTATGCAGAAGGACTGCCTGTGCTCACAAGTTTGTTTGAGGCCGGTTCTGCTATTGCAACCGTAGGTTTGACACTGGGTGTGACACCGACCCTGGGAGCGGCTGCAAGACTGGTATTGATTGTTTTAATGTACTGTGGACGCGTAGGCGGCCTGACGCTGGTATTTGCAGCACTGTCCGGTATGCGGCCGAGTATGACAAAAATTCCCCAGGAGAAGATCACAGTGGGATAATATGGGAATATTAATATACCGCCGCGTATACGGCGGGTATCGGATATGTGCAATGGAAAAATAAGGAGGAAAATCATATTGAAATCAATATTATTAATAGGACTTGGACGATTTGGAAGACATATTGCGGAGAAATTAAACGAATTAAATCATCAGGTATTAGCGGTAGACAAACAGGAGGACCGTGTAGAGGCAGTGCTTCCTTTTGTCACCAGCGGACAGATCGGGGACAGCACCAATATTGAATTTTTACAGTCTTTGGGAATTGGAAATTTTGATGTGTGTATCGTGGCGATCGGCGGGGATTTCCAAAGCTCTTTGGAAACAACGGCCTATTTAAAGGATCTGGGTGCAAAGCTGGTAGTTTCAAAGGGCTGCAAGGGATGTTCAGGCAAGATTTCTGCTGCGGAATGGCGCGGATGAGATCGTGTATCCTGAGAAACAGCTGGCAAACTGGACAGCGATCCGCTATAGTTCGGAGCATATTTTTGATTATATCCAGTTATCTGATGACCATGCGATCTTTGAGATCAGCATTCCGGAAAACTGGGTGGGAAAGACTGTTGGAAATATTGACATCAGAAAGAAATACAACATAATATCATGGCTTTAAAACGCGATGGCAAGCTGGAAATGTCTATTACCCGGATACAGTACTGGATAAAGATGCTACCATGCTGGTGCTGGGAGCAAGCAGGGATATCCAGAAGTGTTTTCATATTTAACATAATACTGCAATCTGGTCATTTGCAGGCCTTGTGGATCCTAAGAAGATTTCAGAAGAGCATCAGAATACCTGGGGAAAAGAAAAATGGAAGAACGGATACTTGTATGTTTATCATCTTCACCGTCTAATGGAAAGATCATACGCACAGCTGCCCAGATGGCAGAGGCTTTTAATGGGACATTAACGGCATTATTTGTAGAAACACCTTTGGCCGGAAAAATGGGAAAAGAGGATCAGGAGCGTCTGAAAGGGAATATTAAGCTGGCAAAACAATCCGGGGCAGAAATAGAAACAGTTTACGGTGATGACATTTCTTTTCAGATCGCGGAGTTTGCCAGGCTTTCAGGGATCACTAGGATCGTGATCGGACGCAGTGCTGCAAAGAAAAAAGGGATTTTTGCAGGAACATCTCTTGTGGAAAAGCTGATCGATCATGCGCCTGAAATGGAAATCTATATCATACCTGACAGCCAGATGGGACCTGAGGTGATCCGTAAATGGAACAGGCTGGCGCAAAAGAATGCATTTTTTCCTTTAAGGCAGCAGTCAAAAGCGCAGGCATTTTATTTGCAGCAACAGCAGTAGGATGGATGTTTGAAAAATTGAAGCTGACAGATGCCAATATTATTACTGTTTATATTTTAGGTGCTTCTGATCTCTATTGTAACAGAAGGCTGGTTCTACAGTTTTTCGTCTACCATAGCCAGTGTTCTGATTTTTAATTTTCTGTTTACGGCACCACGTTTTACGCTTCGGGCTTATGATCGCAGTTACCCGTTTACATTTGCCGTCATGTTTCTTGCGGCTTTGATCACAGGCTCTCTGGCCTCCAGGCTGAAACAGCATGCAGGACAGGCTGCCAGGGATGCATACAGGCTGAAAGTGCTGCTTGATACGAACCAGCTTTTACAGCAGGCCAAAGGAAAGACAGAGATCCTGGAAGGGGCGGCACAGCAGATCGTTAAACTTTTTAAAGAGAGAAACGGTGATCTATGATGTAAAGGATGGAAAACTGGAGCATCCTTTGCGCCGGGTTCCCCAGGGGGAAGAGGATATCACCATTGAAGATGAAGCCTGTGAGGAACAGGCTGCTGTATGGGCTTTAGAGAATAACCGCCATGCCGGAACAGGAACAGACCATTTTAAGCAGGCAAAAGGCAGTATCTGGCGATCCGCGTAAACAGCACCGTTTATGGAGTGGTGGGGATTATGATCCAGAAACAGCCGTTAGATGCCTTTGAAAACAGTGTATTATTGTCCATATTGGGAGAATGTGCCCTTGCACTGGAGAATGATAAAAACGTGCGGGAAAAAGAAGAGGCAGCGATCCTGGCAAAGAATGAACAGTTAAGAGCGAATTTGTTAAGAACGATCTCCCATGACCTGAGAACGCCTCTCACATCTATTTCAGGTAATGCAAATAATCTCCTTTACAATGAAAGCTGTCTGGATGCACAGATGCGCCGGCAGATCTATGGGGATATTTATGATGATTCCATGTGGCTGATCGATCTGGTGGAAAATCTTCTTTCTGTGACCCGCATCGAGGAAGGACGGATGCAGATCCGCCAGTCAGCAGAACTGGTGGATGAGGTGATCAGGGAGGCGTTAAAACATACCGGGCAGAGCCGGACAGGAAGAACTATAAAGGTAGAAGAGGAAGATGAGCTGATTCTTGCAAAGATGGACGCAAGGCTGATCGTCCAGGTGCTGATCAATCTGATTGGCAATGCGGTAAAATATACGCCTCAGGGAACAGATATTACGGTCAGGGTGAAGAAAGAAAAAGCAGAAAACGCTGAAAGATCCCAGGTTATCATTTCTGTATGTGATCTGGGGGACGGGATCCCGGATGACAGAAAAGAAAGAGTATTTGACATGTTTTATACAGGCAGTGATCAGGTGGCAGACAGCCGCAGGAGTTTAGGATTGGGGCTTGGGCTTTGCAGATCTATTATTAATGCCCATGGAGGAAAAATATGGATATCTGATAATATCCCTCATGGGGCGGTAGTTACGTTTACATTACCTGCAGAGGAGGTGGCATTAAATGAGTAAACCATTGATATTGGTTGTGGAGGATGATGTTCCGGTAAGAAATCTGATCACGATCACATTAAAGACCCATGGATACAGATACCTGACTGCCGGGACTGGAGATGGAGCAGTTATAGAAACTTCCTCCCACAATCCGGATGTAGTTCTTTTAGATCTGGGACTGCCGGATATGGACGGCGTAGATGTGATCCGGAAAAATACGTACCTGGTCCAACTTGCCAATCATTGTGATCAGTGCAAGAAGCGAAGATACAGATAAAATAGACGCACTGGACGCAGGTGCTGATGATTATCTCACAAAGCCTTTTTCTGTAGAAGAGTTGCTGGCGCGGCTGCGTGTTGTGGAACGGAGAATGGCTCTTATGAACGACGAAGCCCAGATAGCAGAGTCTGTTTATACAAATGGCAGACTGCGGATCGATTTTGCAGCGGGTTGTGCCTATATGGGGGATAAGGAGCTGCATCTTACGTCTACAGAGTATAAACTGCTGTGCCTGATGGCTAAAAATACAGGTAAGGTGCTGACGCACACTTATATTACCCAGAAAGTGTGGGGCAGCAGCTGGGAAAATGATATTGCTTCTTTACGTGTATTTATGGCAACTTTACGTAAAAATTGGAAAGCGAACCGGATGCCCCGCAGTATATACAGACCCACATAGGAATCGGGTACCGCATGATCAAGGCAGAATGATCATTTATTCAGGGTTTTAAAGTAATGCTCCAGTTTGTCGATGCCAAAATAACCAAGGATGAACAGAATAAAAATGATCGTAAATGCAAAAAGTGTTAACATAAAAACCCCTCCCATATAAATGAAATTATATAAATGATGTCCTCAGTGAATGTAAGGTATAAGACCTTTGTTTATTGAGGATATTTTTATTATAAGGGAAAAGGGATAAAGAAAGGGAAAGGATGTAAGCACAGGTATAAAGAGCACATAAAAGCATAAATGATTGTTTTTTCTCAATAGGAGAAAAGCCGATTGTTCCATAAAATGGGCTGTGTTATGATTATCCCCGGCGTTTTTGCAAAATGGCAGATGTCAGAAAGCAAAGCGGAAATGAAATGACAGAAGTAAACAAAATGACAAAAGACAACGGAGGGGAAAGAGATGCAGTCATTGCTGAATGTGCCGGCGGAAGTGGTGTCGGCCAATATTAATGCGGCTGTTGCAAAAGCAGCAGCAAAGAAAAGGCGTATTTTTGTCCTGGGGATCATGGCGGGTGCCTTTATTGCCATGGGAGCCCAGTCAAGCAGTCTGGCAGTCCATAATATTACGGATGTGGGAATTGCAAGGACCCTTGCAGGATGTATTTTCCCAGTGGGACTTATGATGATCGTGTTTGTAGGCGGGGAACTGTTTACAGGGGACTGTATGATGTCCATGGCATGTATGAAAGGCCGTATTGGCTTTGGAAGCCTTTTAAGGACCCTTTTGATCGTTTATCTGGGGAATTTTGCAGGAGCGGTGCTGATCGCCTTTCTGGTGGCTCACAGCGGCCAGTATGATTATTCTGCCGGGGCTTTAGGAGCTTATACCATTAAAACGGCAGTGGGAAAGACTGGCTTAAGTTTTATGCGGGCGCTGTTTTCCGGCATTTTATGCAATATCCTGGTGTGCGCAGCTGTGTTAATGGCAGCGGCAGCAAAAGATATTGGCGGAAAAGTGCTGGCGATCTTCTTCCCGATCCTGGCCTTTGTAGTATCTGGCTTTGAGCACTGTGTTGCAAATATGTATTATATTCCGGCAGGCATTTTTGCAGCAGGAAACCCGGCATATGTGCAGAAAGCCCAGGAATTATATGGGCTGGGAGCAGAAAAACTGACAGGACTTAACTGGGGCAGTTTTGTGACTGTTAATCTGCTGCCGGTTACTATTGGAAATATCATTGGCGGCGCTGTTATGGTTGGCGGCGTGTGCTTTTATCTGCATGGGAAGGCAGAGGGATAATAAATGGAAAATCTCCTTTACTGGCGGGAAGATCGCTGGTAAAGGAGATTTTTTAGTATAAAGAGATCTGGGAGAAAATTGCGGAGAATAGACGGAAATGTTATACTATAGAATAATAAAAATCCGGTTAGGAGGGAGCAAAAGTGAAGAAGGAGTCCTTTGTAAATAAGATCAGCATTTATATTGGAGTGACGTTGGTTCTTCTTATATGGCTGCTGACTGCTTACACTGTGAGCAGCTTTCTTCTCTTAAAAGAAAGTGAGGAGTCATCGGTATGGTCTACGATCCAGATCTACATGAAACAGATCGACAGTAAATTTATTGCTATGGATCAGTGTGTGGAGGGAATCGCCGGTAATCAGGATCTGATCGGTCAGATATGTTACGGAAGTCCGACTGACCGGTATTATGCGGCTGTGGAGCTTCAAAAGAGTATGAAAAGAGATGTGATCAGTAATACGGAGCTGGATTACGTTCTGATCGCAGAGTCCTTAAATAAAAACCTGATCGCGGCGTCCACTCCGGGAGTTTCTTATGGGGAGAAAGAGGCAATTGCCTCTTATATCTGGAATCTCATGGAAAAGGAAGACCGGGGAAGGCCGCAATGGTATTATACAAAGATCGGTACTCATGCCTATATTGCGAAAATATACAGGGGAAGCAACTGGAGTGTGGCGGCATTTTCAAAGGAAAATACTTTTCTTTCCGATATCCGGGCAAAAAAGAATATCCAGACGGTCAGAGTTTTCTTCTTACGGACGCAAATGGTGTATGCGTGGAAAATCTGGAAGAAGGAAACAGCATGTATCTGGGAGAGACTTTGGAAATAGAAGATTCCTGGAAGAATGATCATAAAAAGCGGATGATCTCTCTTAAAAGTGATCGTGCAGGACTTTATATTACAGGAATGATCGGCAGTAATCATTTTCTGGGAAAATTCAGTACAAATAGTATTCTGATCCTTTTGATCATGGTTCTGGCTATTGGCTGTGATATGATCCTTTTACATTATATTCACCGTGAGATCCACAGGCCCCTGGATCATCTGATGCAGACGATCCAGGAGATTGAAGACGGAGATTACAAGCAGAGGGCAGAGGAAGATTATCATACGGAAGAACTTCAGCGTCTTACACAGGCATTTAACCGGATGATGAATGTGATCGTTAATCTTCGGATCAGGGCCTATGATGAAAAGATCCAGTTAATGGATACGCAGATGAAATATTTTCAGATGCAGTTAAAACCCCATTTCTTTTTTAAATGCCCTGACAACGATCTACAGTATGAGTTATCAGAAGCGGAATGAGGATATACGGACATATATTGACGCATTAACAAAAACGGTCCGTTATATGTTTAAAGGCGGTCTTCGTCTGGTCCTTCTTAAGGAAGAAACCCAGCATCTGGAAAATTATTTTGAAATGCAGCAGCTCCGGTATCCGGACTGTGTATTCTGGTATTTTGATATGGAAGAAGCTGCAATGTCGTGGAAGATCCCCAGATGCTGTTACATACATTTGTGGAAAATGAATACAAATATGCAGTAAAATTGACAGCGTCCTTTCGATACTGATACAGGCAAAAGTCCTTTTAAAAGAGGGGAAGAAATGCTTTATATTCGTATGGAGGATGACGGCGTAGGTTTTCCTGAACAGGTTATGCAGTATATGAATTTTGAGAGCGAAGATCCTTCGAGGGAGGGACATCATGTAGGGCTGTGGAACATAACAAGAACCATGGAAGTTTTGTATCAGAAAAGGGAATTGATCCACCTGTCAAATTTGGAAACAGGGGGATGTCTGATCGAGATATGGATCCCCAAAACAACAGCAGTGGGTGAGGAACAGGAGATAAAAAATGAACGTATTGATCGTGGATGATGACATGGCAACTGTAGATGTGATCTGCAAATCCGTGAACTGGAGCGCTTTGCACATTGATAAGGTCATGACCGCTTATAACATTGAAAAGGCAAAAGAGGTGTTAGCAGATATACCTGCGGATATTGTAGTTTGTGACATTGAAATGCCTATGGGAAATGGAACAGAACTGCTTAAGTGGGTCCGGGAAAATGATATGTCTTCGGAATTTCTGTTTCTCACCTGCCATACAGAATTTCAGTACGCGTCTGTGGCGATCCGCTATCAGGCGGCTGGTTATCTGGTAAAACCATTCCGTGTAGAGCAGGTAGAAGCAGAACTTTTGCGCCTGGTCCAGAGGATCATGGAGAAGCGGAAAATAGAAGAAGAAAGCCATTATGGAAAATGGATGAGAAATAATCAGGAGCAGCTGATGAATAATTTCTGGAGGGCTTTGACAGAGCGGTAATTAAGAGCAGAGCCGGAATTTATTGACCGTGAGATAAAAAACGCCGTCTTCCTGTTTTGGCCGATCAGCCGGTATGCCTGATCGGAGTAAGAGTTGCCAGAGAGGAACAGGCCAAAGAAGCACTGGGAGAGAACCTGTTGGAATTTACTCTGGAAAAAATGGTTTCAGAGATTGTAGATGAGTCTGTTGAAAATACGTCGGTTATAAAAAAGATCGTAAATGAGGCGTTGTTCTTTCTGGTGATCGACTGGAAACGGACACTGGAAGAAGTACTCATGGAAAGATGCCATATGCTGATAAAAACGGGACAGGATTATGTGGGCTGCTGCTTTACCTGTTGTATTGGAACTCCATGCAGCATGGAACAGCTTCCTGATAAAGCAGATGAGGTGGTCAATCTGTTGCTGCGAAATGTCTTGGAGTCTGACCAGGTATTTCGTGAAGGAGAAGCGGCAGTTACATCGGGGTTCAATACAAGGCTTCTTGATCTGAAGCAAATGGAAAATGATCTGCGAAACAAGGACCGGATGAAGATCTTAAATACGGTAAAAACCGTTTTTGGGAAAGCTTTCCCGTGAAAAAGAGCGTATCGGTAGAAACGTTACTGGTCATACAGCAGGAGATCCTGCAGCTGATCTATACCAATCTTTATCAGAATGGGATCCAGGCTGCGGAGTTATTCGGGGATGAAGTCTCCCGGAAAATCCAGCGGCAGTCGGTCCGCTCTGTGTTTGACATGATAAAATGGGTGAATTACGCAATATCACGTACTTTGGAGTACGAAGATGAGATCAACCGGTCCCTTTCTCTGGCAGATAAGATCGAAAGCTATGTGAAAGAACATTATAAAGAGGATATTTCCAGAGATACCATTGCAGATGTGTTTTTTCTGACTCCGGAATATCTTGCCAAGGTCTATAAAAGGCAGACAGGACATAATTTAAAGGATTATATCATCGGTTATCGCATTGAAATGGCAAAGCAGCTTCTGGCTGATGATATAAAGAGCATCAGTGATATTTCAGCAGAAGTGGGTTTTGACAATTTTACTTATTTTTCTACGATATTTAAAAAATATACCGGGATCACACCGGGAGAATACCGCAGATCAAAAAATCTTAAAATCAAAAAAATATCACTTATTTTTTAAAGAAATGTATCATGGACCTCCTTTATAATAAAGCCCAGAAAGGCAAAATAAAGGAGGTTACTTGATATGAAAAAAAAGTATGAAAAACAGAGTTGCAGGCGCGGCGGCCGTTCTTCTTGCCGGTTCAATGGCATTTTCCATGACTGGATGCGGCAGCAGTTCGGATAATACAGCCGGTCAGCAGACTGCCACAGATCAGAAAAACGGAAGGAAATGAAGAATATACAAAGATCGTATATGCCTTTAAATCATTTAACAATATTCCTGAAGATCTGTCCGACGTAAATGAAGCGATCAGTGAGATCACAAGAGAGAAGATCGGTGTGGAAGTAGAATTAATGCCGATTGCTTCTTCTGCATATGGCCAGCAGGTAAGTCTTGCAATGCAGGGCGGGGAACAGCTGGACCTGTTCCATACAGGAAGCGGTCTGGAGTTATCTACCTGCCTTGCCAATCATCAGCTTTATGACATTACAGATATTGTAAAGGAACATGCTGCCGGCGCCATTGACGCGGTAGGTGAGGACTTTATGAAAACAGAAGTAGTAGACGGAAAGGTTTATGGTATTCCGGCTGATAAGGGTGTTGCTCTTGCGCCGACACTTCTGTACAGAGAAGATATCATGGAAGAGATCGGCGTAGATCCGGCAGACATTAAAAATATTAATGATCTGACTGATGTATACGCAAAGGTAAAAGAGGCTTATCCTGATATGATCCCGCTGGTACCGGTCAATCCAGGTGATTCAGGTATGATCAATACCATTTATGGATTTGATTATCTGGGAGACCGCTATTTATCTCCAACTGGAATTTTAAATGGCGATGATATGCAGGTTGAGAATTTCTATGAAACAGATGGATTTAAGGATATCCTGACACTGGCAAGAGACTGGTATAACAAAGGCTATATTATGGGTGACGCAGCAACGACTACCAGTACATCCATTGAGCGGATAAGCGCAGGAAAAGGATTTTCTTACATCTCCAACTATGGTGGAAATGACGCCGCAACCCAGATCTCCACTCAGACAGGCCAGAAAATAGGGGCTCTTCGTTTGAGCCAGCCGTATCTTGGAACTTCTGATGTAAACAGAGTATCATGGGCAGTTGCATCTACCTGTAAAAACCCGGAAAAGGCATTGGAATTCCTGAATTTAACTTATACAGATAAAGATGTTATCAACCTGATTATTTACGGAATTGAAGGAAAAGATTATGTAAAGGTCAGCGACAATGTAGTGAAATACCCGGACGGTCAGGACGCAAGCACTGTTCCATATACAGCCCAGCTTAGCTGCGGCGTATGCGGAAGCCAGTTTAACCAGTATATCCTGGAAGGTGCCAGCGAAGATACACAGAAAGTTATGAAAGAGGATAATCAGAATGCGGGAAGATCAAAGGCATTTGGATTTACCTTTGACAGTTCAACTGTGAAAACACAGTATACAGCAGTAAATAACGTGATCAATCAGTATCTTCCAGGACTGCGCTGCGGAAGCCTTGATCCGGAAACTGAACTTCCAAAGTTCCAGCAGAGTTTAAAGGATGCCGGAATTGATGAGATCATTGCGGAAAAGCAGAAACAGCTGGATGCATGGGCTGCAGAAAACGCGAACTAGGTGAGCTATTATGACAGGGAGAAAAAAGAAAGGGGCGGGGGACAAAAAACGTCCCCCTGCTATTGATCGCATTGCCAGGCCTTGCTTATCTTCTGATAAACAATTATATCCCAATGTTCGGGATCTTCCTGGCTTTTAAAAAGTTATGATTTTTCAAAGGGAGTATTTGGGAGCCCCTGGTGCGGGTTCGATAATTTCAAGTTTCTGTTTAAGACAAAAGACGCGCTGATCATGACAAGAAATACGATCTTATATAATTTCGCTTTTATTGTGATTGGTACAGCTCTTGGTATTTTTGTGGCGATCCTGCTGACAGAGATCGTAAAAAGCGTCTGGGCAAAGTTTTATCAGTCAGCGCTGCTTTTACCATACCTGCTTTCCTGGGTGGTGATCTCCTACATGGTTTTTGCGTTTTTAAATTCAGATAGTGGATTTATCAACAATACTGTGTTGAAAGTGTTGGGAATGGCTCCGGTATCCTGGTATACAAAAAGTAATATCTGGCCGTTTATCCTGATTCTGGTATTTTTATGGCAGACAGTGGGCCATACGTCGATCATTTACATGGCCAGCATTGCAGGTATTGATAAAGGTATTTATGAAGCTGCCAAGATCGACGGGGCAGGTAAGATCAAGCAGATCTTTTACATCACACTGCCACTCTTAAGGCCAACGATCACGATCATGGTTCTTATGGCGATCGGAAAGATCTTCTTTTCTGATTTTGGACTGTTTTATCAGGTACCTATGAATTCAGGCGCTCTTTATGGTGTAACCCAGACCATTGATACCTTTGTATACAGAGGATTAATGGAATTAAATGATGTGGGAATGTCATCAGCAGCAGGATTGTTCCAGTCATGTGTTGGATTTGTCCTGGTTATCACTGCTAATGCACTGGTCCGTAAGATGAACCCTGAAAATGCGCTGTTTTAATGGAAGGAGGCAATAAAATGAAAACGAGATTAGGCGGGGAACGCAGCTTTCGCCGTTTTGCTCTGATAACATTAGGTATCATGACCATTTTATCATTGCTTCCGGTTATTCTGATCGTTATTGCGTCATTTACAGATGAAAACAGTCTGATCGCAAATGGATATTCTTATTTTCCTGCAAAATGGAGTCTGGATGCTTATTTTTATATGATAAAGCAGGCAAAACTGATCACAAGGGCTTATGGGATCTCCTTTTTTGTAACGATCACAGGAACGCTCTTAAGTGTGCTTTTTACTACCACATTGGCATATCCTATGTCCAGAAAGGATTTTAAATTTTCAAAGATCCTTACATTTCTGGTGTTTTTACCATGCTGTTTAATGGAGGCGTTGTTCCGTCCTACATGATGTGGTCTCAGTTTTTTTCACTTGAAGAACACGATCTGGGCGCTGATCCTGCCAAATTATCTGATCACAGCTTTTAACATTATGCTGGTTAAGAATTATTATCAGAACAGTATTCCAGATGCCTTGATCGAAGCTGCAGAAATTGACGGAGCTTCGGAACTTACGATCTTCTGGAAGATCGTCTTTCCATTATCTACGCCCGTGATCGCTACGATCAGTCTTTTTACAGCGCTGAAATACTGGAATGACTGGGTAAATGCTCTGTATTACATTACAAAACCGCAACTTTACGGAATTCAGAACCTGCTGCTTCGCATTATGGATAATATCCAGTTCTTAAAATCAGGAGGAGCCGGTGAAATTGCAGGCGGTGCTATGGGAGATCTTCCAGGCACCTCTGTGCGTATGGCAATGGCAGTTGTGGGAATTTTGCCAATCATTTTAATTTATCCATTTGTACAGAAATATTTTCTCAACGGTGTCGTTGTAGGCGCAGTAAAAGGCTAAAAAAGATTGGCGACTATTTGCAACGTTTATAGTTTCGGAGAAACATGATGACAGGGAAGAAATTTGAGAGAACTACTCCGGAAGCAGTGGGAATTTCCAGTAAGAGCCTGGAACGTCTGATTGAAAATCTGGAGCAGGTAACAGAGATGCATGGCATTGTGGTCATGCGCCATGAAAAAATATGTGCAGAGGGCTGGTGGGCGCCTTATGCGCCGGGAATCCGACACAGTCTCCATTCTTTGAGCAAAACCTATTCTGCTACTGCAGTAGGAATTGCAGTAACGGAAGGAAAAGTTTCTTTAGATGAGAAGATTCTTTCTATTTTCTCAGAGAAGGCACCAGAGAATCCAGATGAATATCTGAAGCAGCTGACGGTAAAGGACATCCTCTGCATGGGAAGTGGAATGGAAAGGCTTCCTGAGGTGACAGAGAACTGGCTGCAGGCATATCTGGAAGTTCCTATTAAGCATCGTCCAGGAACTGCGTTTCAATACAACAGTGTGGGGTCCACTCTTCTTTGCGCCATCGTAGAGAGAAAAACGGGAATTCCCACAGAGGAATATTTAAAAAGCAGGCTGTTTGATAAGATTGGCATTGACAGTGATAATTTTTTGTTTGAACGCATGCCAGACGGTACAGTTTTTGGCGGCGGGGGATTTTATGCCACAACAGAGGATAATTTAAGGCTGATGAAGCTTTATAAAGACGGCGGAGTCTGGGATGGTGAGCGTATCTTATCCGAAGAATATGTGAAAATGGCAATATCAAAGCAGATCGATACTGCCACAGAAAAAATGGCAATCCAGAGGCTACAGACAATTTCCTTGGCTATGGATTTCAAATCTGGGTGTGCCAGCCGGAAAATGTATACCGGGCTGACGGGGCAATGGGCCAGTTTTCCATTGTATTTCCAGATCAGGATATGATAATTTCCGTGAATGAAACGGCTTCTAATGCTCATTGGGCGCAGAACACATTGGATGAAATATGGAAGTTTGCCAGGGAAGTCCGGGAAGAAACACTGCCGGAGGATGAAGCTGCATCTACGCATCTGAAAGAGAAGCTGTCTCATTTATCCCTGGAAGCACCTTGTCGGCAGTGCAGTCGCAACAGAGAAAAAGAGTCTGAAATAAATGGAAAATGCTATTTTGTGTCAGAAGGGCGTATGGGCTTTGAAACAGAGATCCAGAATTCCCATGCAGGATTGAAACCACTTGAGGGAATAACAGAATTTACCATGAGATTTGTACCTGGAACCTGCGAAATGAAGTTTTGCCAGCAGGGAAAAGAACATGAAGTTCTGATTGCTACAGATGGATCCTGGAGATGGAACCGGCTTAAACTAGATGGAAGGGTAAATAGTGAGTTGTGTTTAAGTGGATATTGGGAAGATAAAAACTGTTTTGTAGTCCATGCAAGATGGATAGAAACCTGCTATGAAAATGAACTGAAGTTCTGCTTTGAAAAAGATCAGGTGCATATGAGTAGAATGAATAAAGTAGGACGATATATGACATCGCAACCGCTTACAGCGACGGCGCAGAAAGCCTGAAAATAAAAAGGACAAAAAGAGGTGATTTCATAAATGCTGAATAAGATCATGCTGATCACATATCCTGATTCCATGGGACATGATTTAAAAGATCTGCATCATATTTTGAACCTGTATTTTAAAGATGCGGTAAAAATGGTGCATATCCTGCCGTTTTTTCCTTCCAGTGGGGACCGTGGTTTTGCCCCGTTAGGATATGAAAAGGTATCAGAAGAGTTCGGAGACTGGGAAGATATCCGTATGCTTTCCGAAGAATATCCATTGATGTTTGACTATATGATCAATCATATCTCCGCACACAGTCCTTATTACCAGGATTTTTTAGAGAAAAAGGATCAGTCGCCATACAGAGGATTGTTTATCCGCTATAAGGATTTTTTGGGAAAATGGAATGCCAACCCAGGCAGAAACGGATGCTATTTATAAGCGGAAGCCCAGAGCACCTTATGTTATGGCAGAGTTTGGGAATCAGACCCAGGAGGCAGTCTGGTGTACTTTTGGAGAGGAACAGATCGACCTTAACATGGAGACAGAGGAAGGAAAGCGCTTTTTGGAAGAAAATCTTCGCTGGCTGGCCAGACACGGTGCATCGCTTATACGCCTGGACGCTTTTGCTTATGCTGTGAAACGACCGGGAACTTCCTGCTTTTTTGTAGAACCGGACATCTGGGAACTTCTTGGAAGATGTGCGAAAATTGCAGCTGAAGAAGGTGCCCAGATCCTTCCGGAGATCCATGAACATTTTTCAATCCAGCAAAAACTGGCATGCCGGGATTATTATGTGTATGACTTTGCGCTGCCAATGCTGCTTTTACATGCCATTTATTTTAAAAACAGTGAATATCTGAAGCACTGGTTTGAAATATGTCCGAGAAAGCAGTTTACAACGCTGGATACCCATGACGGAATTGGCGTAGTAGATGTCCGGGGCTTTTGCCAGACGAGGAGATTGAAGCTGCGAAAGAGCATTTGTTTGAGTATGGCGCTAATGTAAAGCGTGTTTACAATACGGAGAAATACAATAATCTGGATATTTATCAGATTAATTGCACCTATTATTCGGCTCTTGGGGATGATGATAATGCTTATCTTTTAGCCAGAGCGATCCAGTTCTTTGCGCCAGGTACGCCTCAGGTTTATTATGTGGGACTACTGGCTGGAAAAAATGATATTTCTCTTTTGGAGGAGACGAAGGAAGGACGAAATATCAATCGTCATTATTATACGGAAGAAGAGATAGGACGGGAAGTTGAACGCCCGGTAGTAAAGCAATTGTTGGAACTTATGAAACTCAGAAATACGCATCCTGCATTTGATGGTGAGTTTTATATGCTTCCATGTGAGAAGGAGCAATTGATCCTTGGGTGGAAAAACGGAGACAGCAGGATTGAGCTGCATGGAGATCTGGGGAAGAAATCCTTTGAAATTATTTAAAACCAAAGGAGCAGGGCTGATTTATTTGAATCAGTCCTGTTCCTTTTTAACGTGTTTGAAATTTTAAACTCCTCACATTTTTCACACTCTTATCAAAAACTCCCGTTATAGTTTAGGTCAATGAAAGATAAGTAAAAAAAATAGGCAAGAGAAAATGGAAGAGATTAAAGGAGAAATAAACAAAAGGAAAAGGATGTAAGTGCAGATATAAAGAACACATAAAAATACATAAAAGAATGCATGAATGGGCAAACGCCAGCGTTGTTTTCTTAACAGGAGAAAAGTTAAGTGTTCAAAATAACACAATAATATTTGAGAAAGTCTGTTTTGTGTTAGAATATAAAGAAAGTTTTTATTTACATCGTCATACATGGGAGGGAGTATGAAGAAAGACGAAAATAGACAAAAAGGACGATAAAAGGACTGCCAGGGTTCTTGCAGTGCTTACCGGAGCATGTCTGGTGATGCTTCTTGGAGGCTGTGGGAAGAAAGAGAAGGAGCCGGTGACGGTCACACTGTGGCATGTTTATGGCGGGCAGACGGAATCGCCTTTAAATGATCTGATCGATGAATTTAATGAGACCGTGGGAAAAGATAAAAATATCCGCGTAGAGGTGGGCAGTGTGACAAACACAAATATCATCCACGAAGGAGTCCTTGCGGCGGCCAATAAGGAACCAGGAGCATCGGAGCTTCCGGATATGTTCGTTTCTTATCCGAAAACTGTGACTGCAATGCCGGATCCGGATGTTCTTGTTAATTATAAGGATTATTTTACAGATGAGGAGCTTTCGGCTTTTATTCCTGCTTTTGTGGAGGAGGGGACGATTGCCGGAAAGCTTGCGATCCTTCCGGTTGCGAAATCCACGGAGATCCTGTTTTATAATAAGACCGCCTTTGACCGTTTTGCAGAGGAGACCGGGGCAGATCCTTCGGAGTTTGAGACCTGGGATGGTCTGTACAAGCTTGCAGAGGTGTACGAGGACTGGTGTGGGGAACTAAGCCGTTTTTTGTCCATGACTATCATTTTAATTATTTCAGGTTGGTGTAGAGTCTCTGGGAGAGTCGTTTTTGATGAAAAGGGAGTCTGTTTCGGCCCTGCATTCCGCCGGGTCTGGGAACCTTATGCGAGAGCAGCATTAAAGGGCGGCGTATGGCTTCAGGGCGGCTATGCTACGGAGCCGCTGCGGACCGGGGATTCAATCGTTTCCGTTGCGTCTTCGGCCAGTGTTCTTTATTATTCAACAACGGTTACTTATGCGGATAATACAACGGAGGAGGTGGAGATCAAAGCGCTTCCGTGTCCGGTTTTTGAGGATGGTAAGAAGCTTGTTATGCAGAGAGGCGCGGGGATCTGTACTGTAAAGTCTACGCCGGAGCGGGAGGAAGCATGTATGGTCTTCCTGAAATGGCTGACGGATCCGCAGAAAAATGTAGAATTTGTGACCCAGCTTGGTTATATGCCGGTAAAACAGGAGTCTTTTTTGATGTGTACCTTCAAAGGCACTTGAAGGGATCCAGGATCCGATGTACCGGTCTTTATATGAGGCATTTTTAAAGACGCAGGAAGAATATGAGTTCTATACTGCGCCCCAGAGACCGGATTACCTGGAAGCTGGAGACCGATTTTGAGCATGATATCCGGGAAGATCTTGATATGTTCCGGAAAAGATACTTAGAAACCATCGCCGAAGATCCAGAACCGCCGGTATGGAAGGCGCTTGACCAGTTCGAGATGACGTTTAGCCAGTGATGGTTCTAAATACAGGAAGGGGGCGGTTTTTGAATATGTTTCGAAGAAAGATAAAAGACATACAGGAACATGCCAAAACCGGGGGATCAGTATGGAACGGCGATTGTTTCTGTACTGGCTGATCATGGTGCTTGCGGTCATGACAGCAGTATTTGTTGTGTTGATCGTTGCCGGAGTGTTCAGCAATGATGCCGGAAAGCTTGGTGGAACGCTTTCGGTCCAGCAGAAAAAACACAACCATGACGTTTAATAAGCTGATCGATACACTGAATGCACAGAATCTTGCACTTTCCGAGCAGATTACGCGGGAGGTATCAGATGTTCTGGAAACAGAGGAACGGACTTTTAAAGATCTGGATAATAACCCGGAATTGATCACCAGGATCGAGGAACGGATGTGCTTCTATCTTCAGACGATCGTCCGCTCACGAAGCTGCAGTGGTGCGTACTTTATCCTTGATGCAACAACGAATACAGAGGCACCGGGAGCAGACCGCTCCAGAATGGGGCTGTATCTGCGGAGCGGAAATGTGGGTACGGACGGAATGGCGAACCAGTATATCACGTTTTTCCGCGGAGTCGCAGATGTTGCAAGAAAAGAGAATATCCAGATGCACAATCGCTGGGAATCTGGAATTTGATATTGATAATGTTCCCGGCTATGAGATCCTGATGGACTTTGACGGGAGACGTATTTTGGATAGCTGCTATCTTTCAAACCGTGTAACGCTTTCCGGAACATGGGAACAGGTAGTTCTTCTGAGTATTCCGGTAGTCCTTGAGGGAAAGGTACGTGGAGTCTGCGGCGTAGAACTTTCGGAGCTGTTTTTTAATATGGTATTCCCGTCAGTGGAGAGCCCTTACGGGAATATGGTTACAGTTGTTGCACCGATCGCTGATAAGCGTCTTCTTCTGGATGGTGCGATTTCCGGAAAGACAGACGGAACCTATTTTACAACGGATGGAACGCTTCTGATCAAAAATGGGGAGCATTATAAAACTTATTCGGACGGCAGCCGTACATACTTTGGAAATCACATTGTGATCCCGAAAGCAGTGGACGGAAGAAGTGATCTGACTCTTGTTACCCTTGTACCGGAGATCAGTTACCAGAGCAGTGTGGCGAAAAACAGGACATTCTGGCTTTGCGGGGTCTTGGTTTTCTTGTTTTGATGCTTCTTGCTGCCATGTTCCTTACAAGGCGGTTTATGCTGCCGATCCAGAAGCAGATCCGTGCGCTGAAAGACCAGAAGGAACCACAGGAGGAATCTAATTCAGGTATTATTGAAATCGATGAGCTTCTTGCCTATATGCATGCGAGACAGGCGAAGCCCGACGAGGAGAGTAAAATGCCTCCGGGCATGGAAGAGCTGTTCTTTGATTTTGCAAGACGGGTGGAAACACTGACTCCGATGGAGCGGACGGTACTCCAGTATTATATTAACGGTTTCAGTGTAAATGAAATTGCGGAGAAGGAGTTTATCAGTCTCAGTACAGTAAGAAAGCACAATTCGAATATCAATCGAAAGCTTGGAGTATCAACCAGAGAAGAGCTGCTTCTTTATATTGATATGTTCCGGCGGTGTGATCTTATGGAGAAGATCGCATATTGTACTGGTCCGGAGAAAAAAAGGACAGAGAGAACAGATGAGCAGCAGGCAGCAAAGACGGAGAAATCCCCGGAAAAGCTGAAACAGGAAGAAAAAGGATCATAAAAAACAGAAAACATATTTTAAACGGGAGATGCTTTGATCAGAAGTGTTCTCCCGTTTAATTTTTATAAAAATCAGAACAATGCTATATATTGACGTGCAAACTGATTTTGTGCCTATATATAGTATACTCGCTGTGAGTATTTTGTTTATAACAGCAGAAGATACTTATGGTGAGTATATATTTTTTTATGAAATCATGTAGACTATTTATAAAGAAGATTTTCGAAATGGATTGTTGGAATTTCAAAAAAGCAGAGGAAAAGAAATAAAGCAGAGGAAAAAAAACGGGCACAAAATCAGGTACAGAAAGATTCCGGGAGAATATTAGAAACATAAGGAGGATGCCATGAGAAAATGGAACACATTTGGGCTGTTTGTCCTGCTGTTGACGGTGCTGACAGCCTGCAATCAGGCACAAAATACGGAACAGGCAACAAAAAATGCTCCGGTTACAGCGAAGGCCGAAACGGATGCAGAAGAAGTGGAAGAAGTAATTAAAGAAGCAGTTCCAGAGGCAGCCACAGATGCGCTTATTGTTTCTACCACTGCAGAATTGATATCGTCCATAACGCCGGATGCCCACATTATTCTGAAATCCGGTACCTACAATTTTTCAGTATTGACGGAGGCGGAGATCGCAGGGGCTGGCGCTTATGTGGATCCGGATCTGCTAAAGCAGGGCGAGTTTTTTGTTTACAATGCTCCTGGATTGATTCTGGAGGCAGAAAAGAGCGGATCTGTGCGGCTGGTTACGGAGAATGGATATGCGGATGTGATGACTCTTTCGTACTGCGATGGTGCAGTGTTGAAGGGGCTGGTTCTGGGACATGAGGTTGAAAAGGGGAATGTGATGCCAATGTCCTGAAGCTTCTTACTTCCCAGAGTGTGACTGTGGAGAATTGCAGCCTATTTGGCTGCGGCACATATGGAATCTATGGAGAGGATGCAGCGGTACTTACTGTTATAGGAACAGATTTATGAATGTACCAACGGTATTTTGAATCTGTCTGAGACTTCACACACAGTTTTTGAACACTGCAATTTCCATGACAATGATGGGATGTTCTTCTTATGGGGAGACACCCAGATCCAGATCCGGAATACAGAAATCTCCCAAAATCAGGGTAGTCTGCTGCAGGCGTATAACAGTCAGCTTTTTGACGCAGATTCTATTCATATAACTTTCCAGAACTGTACCTTCCGGGGCAACCGTGATATGGGAATTCCAAAGGACTGGTCCTGCGCTACCTTTGAAGCTTGTGATTTTTCATCCGGGTCAACACCGGTCTTAGCAGGAATGACGTATGAGGATCTGGTCAGGAGATACCGGGATCTGGCGATGGATCCGGATGCATTTCAGGATGCTGATGGAGCAGGGGAGCAGAATTTCCTCATGATCGCCGGAGAGATGGCGGCAGACCTGGGAGAAGATCCGGCGGATATTATGGGATATGCAATTCAGGATCTTAATGGTGATGGTGTGCCGGAGCTGGCGATCGGATTTACACCAGAATACGGAGCATATCTGTCTTCTCTGTTTACACTGGCAGAGGGAACGCCCAGGCTGGTCTTTGGGGAAGCAGGAGATGGTTATACATATCTGCAGGATGGCAGCTTCTTTTATAACGGCTGCCGCAGCGCATCGGAAAATGGAAAGGGGATCTATCAGTTTACAGATGATGGTACAGCGCTGATCTGCAGGGAATTCTATTTTCTACGGATCCTGGATGGAGATGAATCGGATGCAGCAGTCTATTATAATTCCACTGGGAGCTGGGAAATCGGGGATTCCCGGAAAACCAATATGACAGTGGAGGAATTCTGGGCGTGGGAGCCGGAATATATGTATTTGCCGATGACTCCTTTTAGTGCAGCAGACTAAAGGGATAAGCACATTGATCTGTGCTGCAGATCATAAGAAAGTCTTTTACAATATTCCTTTACAACAACAGAAGACGATAAAAGAAAAGTTCTGCAGTTTATTACTGCGGGGCTTTTTTTGCTTTTCATAGGAAATTGTGTCCTGTGAAATAAAAAATACATCTGGTCTGGATCGTACTGCAATAAAACAGAATGTATTTGCAGATAAAAACAATATATAGATAGAATTGAAAAATAAAATACTATATCTTGTATACTCACAATGAGTATATTGTGTAAAAACGCCAAAATACTCACTGCGACCATATATTTTCTGTACATAATACAGTATAAAGAAAGAAATAGATCGGATGAGACAAAGAGGGGGAAATGAGAATGAATAATCCGTATGTTACAAAAAAAAACAACAAGACCGAGACCGTGGCAGGGAGCGATCCTTGGGATATGTGGTTTTTTACAATTGTCATTGGTTCGATGGTTCCGGATTATGTTACTAAAAAGGTGCCATTGATAACGGAGTGCTATTTGCATTGCTGCTTGGCAGTGTTACGCCGATCCTGCTGGTTATAAGAGAAATCTGGCGGTGTTATAAGGCAAAACGGATTGGCAACTGGTTTGCGTATTACCGGGAGACCAGTGTTACATTTGACAAATTATCGAAGGAGATCAGTAAAAGTGCAGTTAAGCTGATCGATGAGCTGTTAAAAATGGGATACCTGCAGAATCTCCATATCGACTATGAAAAACGTTTTGTGGAGCTGACAGCAGACCAGCGTCTTGTGAAAGCAAATGTTTATATCACCGTTACATGTCCATGCTGCGGAGGAAAAAATATGGTGATCAGGGAAAAGCCAGCAAATGCATCTATTGTGATCAGCCTTTGCCGACGCGGTAAGTTTTGCGTGAATGTGAGGTGGTAATGATAAAGATCAAAAAAGAAAGGGTGGATCATATTTATGACGTTTTCATCATGGGCAACCTTACTTGCCGGGTGCAAAAAGTGGGCAGGTGATCAAAGCCCTGTAGAAATCACAACAGAAGCACCGGTGGCGATCACCGATATACAGGAGATTTCATTCCAGGAAAGCGGAAGCATGATCCCTTTAGTTTCTTACACAACCATGACCCGGGAGAATGAAGGAATCAGAGTTCAGCTGGAGCTTCAATATCAGTACGAATATGAGAAGATGATGGATGCTTCTCTGATGGATCAGGTGCAAAAAAATCCTTGAAACCTATGATGTGGGAAAATGGAATGAATTCAGGGGAAATGACAGTATGGTTCTGGATGGCAGCAGTTTTTCATTTCACGTTACGTTTACGGACGGAACATCCATTTCTGCATCTGGAAATAATGCATTTCCAAAGAATCAGAGAAAGGTCTTTTCCGAGTTAAATTCCCTGATCGCTCCCGTCGTTGAGCAGTGGTATCAGGAGCAGTATCCGAAGATGATCGAGGATAACAGGATCAACGGTTTTTCGTTTTATGTCTGTTCAAAGGATCAGGCGCAGAAATTTGAGTGGAGATCTGAAAAAAGAAACGATGATCCCCAAGCCGATTACCTGTATGCGGATATTGTCAATATAGACCAGTTTGAACCGATTGGTGAAGTGGAGTATTTCTTTTACGGAAAAGTCCCGAAGCTGCCGTATGAAGAATTGCAGGAGATCGTAGAAAGGTTCCACCTGGCGGAATGGAATGGGGAAACTTATCCTGCTTCATCAGAACAAGAGGAGAAAAGCTTTAGACTGCTCATTGAATACCAGTCAGGCGAATCGATCATGGCATCCGGGGATTCTTTTTCCCGATGGATATGAGGCGGCGGAAGATGCGATCATCTCACTTCTCTGGGATTATATTCAGGAGAATCGAGAACAATTTGTAGCTTGGGAATAATTAAGAGGTGAGTGCTATGAAAAAATATACATATCAGAAAACAGACAGGAATCCTTTTGTGCATGCTTTTTGCGCTGGCATTGAGTGCATGTACTTCAAAGAATATAACAGAACCGGCAGAACCGGCAAAGCAGACCTTTGGTGCAGCACCGATACAGAAGTCAGAAGAAGCGGAAGCTGTGATGGAATCCCAGTCAGAAGAAATCGCAGAAGAAAACCAGTTTTGCGGACAATGGATACTTGCTGGTTATGAATATGGGGAACGTGAGAATGCAGGGGATACGCCGATTAGAACTCCATATTATTTAGCAGGGGATGAAGGCGAGGAATCTAAGATCCACATTTATTCAGAAGGTGACCAGCTATATGCAGATTATTATCATTGCCAAAATGAAGGAACAACAACGATCAATGGTATGGCATTTGAGGAAGAAACAACGACCACAGAGGATCAGCCGGCTGCCCGCTTAAAAAACAGAATGGATGAATCGGAAATACGCCGTACAGTGACTCTTTTGGAGGACAATGTGCTGCAATACCGGGAACAGTATTATGGCATGACATCGGATTATACATATAACGGAATCTATATGCGGGAAGGATCGAAGGAACTGGAACAACGTAGTGAGTATCAGTATCTGGATGTTGTTACTGTATCAACGGTGGAGGAACTGGTGGAAGCGATCCAGGACAGGACGAAGGTCATTCTAAAAGGGGAGAATATAATTTTTCCAGTCTTGATGATACAGAAATCCAGAATCCTAAATTGGATGCGATTTCGTATTATGATGAACCGGCGGAATATACGATCAAAGATCTCCATAACTTCTGCATAGAAGCAGCAAATGGTGAAAAGGTCGTGGTCAGCACGGCATCACCCTATGGAAAAGTACTGGCTTTTGAAGGCTGCGACAATATTACGGTCCGTGGACTGACCTGTGGCCATGAGGTAGAACCGGGATATTGTACCGGAAGTGTGATCTATTTGAGTGAGACAAACAATGTCATGATCGATGACTGTCATTTGTATGGAAGCGGAACTTACGGTGTGGAGGCACATAACTCAAGAGCTTTGCATGTGGAGGGAACAGAACTGTTTGATTGTACTTATGGACTTCTTGAACTGGACAATGTAAATGTAGCAAGATTTCAGGAATGTACATTCCGGGACAGCAAGGAATATAATATGTTTTCCTTCCAGGATTGCTATAATATACTTCTTCAGGACTGTCTGATCTCCGGAAATCATTCTGATGCAGGGTATTTTCCATTTATATCGGCTCCGAATTCATATAAAGTCCTGTTTAAGAATTGTGAGTTCAGGGAGAATACCTACAGTGATTTTTTAGCTGAGACAGACAGCCTGAGTATGGAACGGATTGTATTTGAAAATTGTCTGATGGATGATGGGGAAATCGTAAATACATTTGATGAACATTAATGTCCTCCCGGAGTCTTTCATGCACCTGCCTTTGTGGCCGATTTTCCGCCAATTGCACTCGAATTTCACCACTGTACGCACCGCGTACGCCTCAGAAATTTGGGCACAACTGACAAAAAATCTTCTCACAAAATCAGGCACAGAAAGATTCCGAGAGAACATCATTAAAAAAAGGGGGATGCGATCATGAAACATACAAAAAAAATTACGATCCTGCATTCAAATGACCTGCATGGGGATTTTCTTGCAGAACAGGTAGATGAAAAGCTGGTTGGTGGAGTTTCGATGCTGTCCGGTTATATTGAGAGTGTCCGTAAAGAAGAACCGAATACGTTGTATGTGATCGCAGGAGATATGTTCCGCGGTTCAGTCATCGATTCGGAATACAAAGGGCTTTCTACGATTGAAATCATGAATGCTCTGGCTCCTGATGTAGTCACTATCGGAAATCATGAGGTTGATTACGGATCGCCCACCTTCTGTTTATCGAGAAATGTGCACGATTTCCGATCATCAATGCGAATCTTTACATTAAGAATACGGCGACCAGATTATTTACCCCGTATAAGATCTTCCGGGTGGACGGTATGAACATCCTGTTCATCGGTGTCATTACCCAGGATGTGATCAATCAGACGAAATCGGAATCATTAGTTGGAGCATTTGTGGATACAGCTGCTGCGGCTGCTGAAATTGGAAAGATCTGTAACGCACACAACAGTATCGATATCGATTTTACGGTTATTCTGACGCATATTGGTTTTGAGGAGGATAAGCATCTTGCAAGACAGCTGGATCCGGCCTGGGGTGTAGATCTTATTATTGGAGGACATTCTCACACATTTCTGGAGCATGCTGTGGAAGAAAAACGGCGTTGTGATCGCACAGGCTGGTACCGGTACGGACCAGATCGGCCGCTTTGATATCATTGTTGACACCGACGGAAACTGTATTGATTCATATACCTGGCGGAGCATACCGATCACAGCAGATAACTGTCCGCGAAGTCCGATGATAGAGCATGTACTGGAGCGCTTCACACAGCAGATCGACGAGAAATATAATTTCATTATTGGCCGTTTCCGCCGTGAACTGACACATCCGGAGCGGACGCAGGAAACAGAGCTTGGAAACCTGTTTGCAGATATTTTTACGGAAAGTCTCGGCGTGGATATCATGCTGATCGGTTCCGGCAGTATCCGGAGTGAAAAGCTTGGTCCGATTGTTACATATGCAGACCTGATCGAAGGATTCCCTTTATGATGATGGTGTATATATGTTCAAGGTGACGGCAGGCCAGCTGCGAAAGATGCTGCTCTACATGGTCCGGGATGAAGCGTTTTTAGGACATACGGAGTTTTACCAGATCCCATCAAAGTTCCGTTTTTGTTATAACCGTGAGAGGGGCGAGTTTGATTCCTTTACCTATTGCGGCAAGGAACTTGGCAGAGAGATCAGTGATGATACGGTCTTTACAGTTGGAATGCAGAATTTCCATTTCCAAAATGTGGAGAAGTTCCTGAGTATATCTTACGAAACTATATCCCAGCTTCAGAAACCGCGCTGCATTGCTTCCTCCTGTCAGGATATCCTGATGGAGTATTTCAGGGAACATGAGTGGCTGGATTCAGCTGTGGATGGCCGGATGACCATAGAAGGATAAACTATATATATGAAATGATTTAAAACAGACACTACATCTTGTATACTCACAGTGAGTATTTTGCCAAAATTGACCTAAAAGGGATAAATATACTAACGGTGAGTATATATTTTCGTGAAAATCTGATATATTCAAACCAGATCAAAGATTTGGATCATGAAAAGGATCATGAAAAATCCGGTGATATGGAAAGGAGAAATGAGTATGGGACTTATTAGAGCAGGAATTGGAGCAATGGGCGGAACATTGGCAGATCAGTGGAAAGAGTTTTTCTACTGTGATTCCATGGGAAAAGATGTACTGGTTACAAAGGGTCAGAAGCGAACCTCCGGTCGTTCCTCTAACACAAAAGGTAATGACAACATCATTTCCAACGGCAGTGGAATTGCTGTTGCAGATGGACAGTGTATGTTGATCGTGGAACAGGGAAAGATCGTTGAGTTCTGTGCAGAGTCTGGAGAATTTACTTACGATACTTCTACAGAACCCAGTATTTTCAGCGGTAATCTGGGAGACAGCGTTAAGAAGACCTTCCAGGTTATTGGAAAACGTTTCGCATATGGTGGCGATACAGGAAAGGATAAGAGAGTTTATTACATTAACACAAAAGAAATGGGTGAGATCCTTTACGGTACAGCAACACCGGTTCCATTCCGCGTGATCGTAAATGAGGAGCTTGGCTATAAGCTTTCTGTAGATATCCGCTGCAACGGAAACTTTACATACCGGATCTGTGATCCGCTGCTTTTCTATACAAACGTATGTGGAAATGTGGAACAGGATTATGAGAGCTCAGAGATCGCAGGACGTTTAAAGGGCGAGCTTATGACAGCACTGCAGCCGGCACTTTCCACACTGTCTGCAAAGAAAGTCCAGTATTATGAGATTCCGGCTCATACACAGGATCTGTCTGATGCATTAAATGAAGTCCTTTCAAAGACATGGAAGGAAAAACGAGGCATTGAGGTATTTTCCTTTAATATCAATTCCTTAAGTATTCCGGAAGATCAGCGTAAGAAGATCAATGAGTGGGAAGAAAATGCAATGACCACCAATCCGACAACAGCGGCTGCCCGTCTTGTTGGAGGACAGATCGATGCGATGAAAACAGCTGCAGGAAACAGCGCCGGCGCAATGACAGGGTTTATGGGAATGGGAATGGCAATGAATGCTGGCGGAATGGGCGGCATGAATGCGCAGAATCTGTTCGCTATGGGACAGCAGCAGGCGCAGGCAGCACCGCAACCGCAGGCAGCTCCACAGCCGGCAGCGCCGGAACAGCCACAGGGTGATACATGGACCTGTTCCTGCGGAACAACGGTGCGAGGAAAATTCTGTCCGGAGTGTGGTTCAAAGAAGCCGGAGCCGAAGATAGAGCCAGCAGGAGGCTGGAAGTGTAAATGTGGTGCAACAGTAACCGGAAAGTTCTGTCCGGAGTGCGGTTCTCCAAAGCCGGCGGACAGCGAAGGCTGGACCTGTTCCTGCGGAGCCGTAAATAAAGGCAAGTTCTGTCAGAATTGCGGAGCGAAGAAACCGCAAGGAGCACCGTTATACCGCTGTGATAAGTGCGGATGGGAGCCGGAAGATCCGAAAAATCCACCGAAGTTCTGTCCGGAGTGTGGTGACCCATTTGATGATGGAGATATCAAAAACTAAAAATTAAGAACAGTAATATACTGGCCGCGGTTGTTTCCTGAAAGGGAATCTGACCGCGGCACATGAAAATTAAGGGAACTGTATGTTCTCACAAGATCAGGTGCAGGCAGGACTTCGAGAGTACATCTGTTAGAAAGGAAGGTTTATATGGGATTTTTTGATAAAAAGTATTGTGATGTGTGTGGAGAAAAGATAGGGGTCTTCTTGGCAACCGGAAATTAGAAAATGGGAATCTCTGTAAAGACTGTGCGGCGAAGCTTCCCCATTCTTTTCTGAGCGGAAATCGTCTACAGTAGAGGAAATCAAGGAACAGCTGGCTTACCGTGAAGAAAACAGAAAAGAGCTGGAACGCTTCCAGGCAACGCGTATCATCGGCGAGAGGATGAAAGTTATGGTTGACGAAGCGGGAAAACGTTTTGTAGTGACCTCTTCTTCAGACCTTTTAAAGGCAAATCCGGATATTATCAATCTTTCTGACGTGATTTCCTGTAATCTGGATCTTGATGTAGAAGATACAGAAATCATGAGGAAGGATTCACAGGGCAAGGAGGTCAGTTATAATCCGCCGAGATTCTGTTATTCCTATAACTTTAACATTGAGATCGGGGTAAGAAATCCATGGTTTACCCAGATCCGTTTCCGCTTAAATCCCAGTGATGTGGAGATCGTTGATGAGCAGACCGGTGGTGGTTTTGGTGGAGTCGGAAGACTGACAAGCAACAGGCGTCAGAGCATGGTACATCCGGAGTATAATGCGGATTACCGGAAATACCAGCGTATGTCCGATGAGATCATTGCTGTTTTATTAAATCAGCCGATGCCGGCCAGTGTCCTTGCAGATCAGATGATGGACGGACCGGGAATGGTAAATAAGATTCTGCAGACAGGTGCAGGAATGCTGGCTGGCGGAATGATGCAGAGCGGAAACATGATGCAGAATGGAACTATGATGCAGAATGGGAACATGATGCAGAATGGAAATGTGATGCAGAATGGAAACATGATGCAGAATGGGAACATGATGCAGAATGGAAACATGATGCAGGGCGGAAGCATGATGCAGAACGGAAACATGATGCAGAATGGAAATATGATGCAGGGCGGAAATATGATGCAGAACGGAAAGATGGCACAGAGTGGAAATTGGACCTGCTCCTGCGGTATGACAAATACCGGAAGATTCTGCCAGAACTGTGGCGCACAGAAGCCGGAGGCGATCCGGTACCGCTGTGATAAATGCGGCTGGGAGCCGGCAGATCCGGCACATCCACCAAAAATTCTGTCCGCAGTGCGGAGATCCTTTGACGGTGGAGACAGAACTAATTAAGTGATGATGTTGTTAGAATTGCGAGAGTGCATCCCGGTGGAAAAGGAGGAACGGATAATGAAAAAAGTAGATTTATGACGGCTGCTCTGGCAGCAATGCTGATACTCAGCCTGACTGCATGTGGCGGTGAAAAGAAGCCGGCGGAAACCAAAGGATCCGTTCAGGCATCACAGGAGACTACGGCTGTGGCAGCGAAAGAAACAGAAGCTGCGGCAAAAGAAACTACAGAAAAAGAAACAGAGCCTTTGGAGACAGAGGCAAAGATACCGGAAAATGCAGAAGAGATCACCATGACGAACCAGAAGTCTTCAGATCCAGGCAAAGTTCTATCTTCCAAAACAGGAAGGAGAATGGGAAGTAGAAAACCGGGATGGAAGAGATCCGGTTACACCGGTGCAGAAAAAATGTTTATAAAGCAAAGATCAATGAGGATGAATCAGTGTATGTGACGATCCAGCTTACAGCAACGACACCGGAAAGTCTTGAGAAGCAGATGGATGGCAAGGAAAAAATCACGATCCGGGATTATCCGGGAACATTTGAAACAGGAACTACATCCTGGGATTATCTGATCGATTTCGGTAAATATGCGGATGGATTAGAAACTTATATGCTGGTGAAATTCTGGGCCGGAGATGACAGCTATGCCCAGGTGGCAGAGCTGAAGGAGACAAGAGATCTGTTCCTTGATACGGTTACGGTGGCAATAGACTATGAAGGCAAGGAGGACCGTAGCGGACGCAAATATATGGGAACTCCTACATGTTCTCTTCCAGAAAGCTTTGAATACAATGGAGTAACTGCTGAAGTGACACAGCCTGCGGATTCTTACTGTGTGCATCAGCTCCGTTCAGAGATCCACGAGACAGATGAGATTCCCGGTCAGACTTGTTGGCCTTATGACCTCTACGATCAATCAAGCAACCTATGAAGTGACAGAGGGATATTCCGACTATACCATAGCCGGTTATCCTGCACATATCAAACAGACAAAGTTTGTAGGTTATCTTAGCACCGATGTCCGTTTTCAGGTCGGAGATAACTATTATCGTGCATTCGCATATACCTATGTAGATGATTCTAATATGGATGTGAAGGCAACGGCAGAGGCTGTTAAGGTTCTGAACGAGAATGAAACTGTATACTTCCAGAAATCACTGGATTTCCTGGATGCCATGATCAAAGCTGCAGAATTTACGGAGCCGGATGAAGAATGGTTTAAATAAATACAGGCAGCAGGGGGTGGAATATGAAGCGAAAACAGCACCGCTGGCTGCTCCTGCTCCTGGTTGGAGTGATGTCTCTTGGATTTGCAGCTTGTAAGAAGGCATCAGAGGTTCCTTTGGATCCCGATCACATTGTTCTGGATGATTATGAGATCTGGTATAAGGGTTTTGACGTTACGCCGGATGCGGATGGTCAGTCAGCCCTGGTCCTGACTCTGGATTTTACCAATAATGGCAAAGAGGCAACCTCTTATCTCTGGGCAGTGTCAGAAAAGGTGTTTCTTGATGGGATCGGCCTTAACACGGCAACTGTGCTGCAGGATGGGAACTCCAAGGGAACGGTCGCTGAAACACAGCTGACTGAGATCATGCCGGGGAAAACAATTGAAGTGAAGTCTGCATATAGTCTGCCGGATGGTGATAAAAAAGACGCTGGAAGCAGAGTTTTCACAATTGTTAGGAAAGAAAAAAGGGATCCTAACCATTGACCTGGAGGATACGCTGCCGTAGAAAGGCAGCGCCCTTTAGGGATCTGGAGAAAAGAAAGGGAAGGAGAACAGGAGTATGGGAAATATACAGGAATATAAGTGTCCGTGTTGTGGTGGTGCCATCCACTTTGACAGTGCGATCCAGAAGATGAAATGTCCGTACTGCGATACGGAGTTTGAGATGGAGGCACTTCAGGGATATGACGAGGCACTGAATCAGGAAAAGTCGGATGAAATGGTATGGGATACCAGTGCAGGAACAGAATGGGGTGAGGGAGAGACAAATGGCCTTCACACCTATCAGTGCCAGTCCTGCGGCGGCGAGATTGTTGGAGATGAGAGCATGGCAGCATCTGCGTGTCCATATTGTGGAAACCCCATCGTCGTGACCGGACAGTTTTCGGGAGCATTAAAGCCGGATTATGCGATTCCATTCAAGCTTGATAAAAAGGCGGCAAAGGCCGGTCTGATGCGTCATCTGAGAGGAAAACGGCTCCTTCCGAAGGTCTTTAAGGATCAGAACCATATTGATGAGATCAAGGGCATTTACGTTCCTTTCTGGCTGTTTGATACAGATGCAGATGCGGATATTCGCTATCGTGCGACAAAGGTCAGAAGCTGGAGCGATAAAACTATAATTATACGGAAACAAGGTTTTTCATGGTAGCACGCAGTGGAAACATTGGCTTTACACGGGTTCCGGTAGACGGATCGACGAAGATGGAGGACGATCTTATGGAATCCATCGAACCTTTTGATTTTAAAGAGGCAGTCCCGTTCCAGACAGCATATCTTGCAGGTTATATGGCAGATAAATATGATGTTGGAGCAGAGGAGAGTATTGCCCGTGCGAATGAGCGCGTAAAACGCTCCACAGAGGATAATTTCAAATCGACAGTAACCGGCTATACGTCAGTGACAACAGAACAGAGCAGTGTAAGGCTTCATGACGGAAGTGCGAAATACGCACTTTACCCGGTCTGGATCTTAAATACAACATGGAATGGAAAAACAGTACCGTTTCGCCATGAACGGACAAAGTGGAAAATTCGTAGGTGATCTGCCAGTAGATAAAAAGGCAGCAAAAACCTGGACAATAGGGCTTTCCGCAGTGTTTGCAATAGCAGCTTACGGTGTCAGCTGGCTTTTATGGCTGGCACGGATCATATAGAAGGGGAGTGGAGAAGATGAAAAGAACAGGACGTAAACTGATCGGAATGGCAGCTGCCGTGCTTCTCATGGCTTCCGCTTTCTGTACTGCTGTTTATGCAGCGGACGGTTTTTCAAGTGAATATGAACGGCTTTTAGATACTGCATATATTCTTTCTGATGCGGAAGCAGATGAGATCACCGGGCTGCTGGATGAACTCAGTGAACGCCAGAAGATGGATGTGACGATCGCTACCGTAAATAATCTGGATGGTTACAACAGCATTGAAGCCTGTGCGGATGATCTTTATGATTATTGTAATTTCGGCTATGGCGCAGACCGGGATGGTCTGATGTTCCTGGTCAGTATGGAGGAACGGGAATGGCATATCTCCACCTGTGGATACGGAATCACGGCATTTACGGATGCTGGTATCCAGTATGTGGGAGGTCAGATGCTGGATTCCCTTGCAGATGGCGATTATGCAGAGGCATTTCGCATCTATGCAGCGTGTTGTGATGATCTGATCGATCAGGCGCGTGCAGGCGATCCTTTTGACGAGGATGATGTTCCGAGAAAACCTATGTCTCCGATAGTACCCCTCGTCTGTATCGTAATTGGTGCTGCTCTTGGGAATCGCAGTTGTCCAGGGCATGAAGGCACAGCTGAAGAGTGTACGAAAAGAGAAATCAGCAGCCAATTATGTACGGCCGGGAAGCATGAATCTCACAGGAAAACAGGATCTGTTCCTGTACAGCAATGTGAACCGGGTGAAAAAGGGAGACAAAGAGCAGCAGCAGCGGTGGCGGCGGAAGCTCAACTCATAGGTCTTCCTCTGGAACCACACATGGCGGTGGCGGCGGAAAATTTTAAAAGGATCAATACGGAGAGGAGGATGGAAATGAAAGGTTTTGATAAAAAAGAGATGGATTGCAGCAGGAATTGCCGTTATTATGGCAGCTGCAATGCCGGTCACGGCGTTTGCGGAGAACGGATGGACACGCGTATCGCCACGGTCGGCATGGGACGGAACCTACTATCGTTCTGACGGACAGCGTGTTACAGTGACAGATACGGATCAGGACTATGTATATATTTCCTTTGTCATGAATGGTGAGCCATCTGTGGATGCCCTGAAATTTACGGACGGGACACGGACAAAGGCGGAAACACTGGAGGTCCATGAGATTCCGGCAATCTGGTCATTAAATGGAGATATGTTTATGTGGATGCATCTGCATCCTATAGTAAATTCTTTAACGGTACTTACCAGAAAAAGACAGATGCATCCTGCTGGGTAAGACAGGAGGACGGAAGCTACATCTATCTGGATGAGAATGGAAATATCTTAAAAAATCACATGACGCCGGATGGTTTTTATGTAGGACCGGATGGAAAATGGCAGGCACAGCTGGGAATGTGCCTGATCACACCGGGGCGTTATAAGTCAATGTTCCAGAATCCAGATGAGATACTATATGAAAACTGGAGCTTCAGCATGTATACCTCTGGTGATACGGATCGTCCTCTGACGGGACCGGAAGACCGGATCGAGGTGGGGTGTGTAGATTATGAGGCATATGATCAGAAAGCAGATTTCCTGTATACAAAGACGGATCTCCGTCTGTTTAATACAATGGATGGCTATGTGATCGAGGATGCAGGAGGAGAAGTATTTGCATGGATGTATCCGACGATCCACGGAAATGACCTGATGGTTCAGATGTATGGAACGGAGCAGTATCACTCCATCCGCATGGTTGAGGGTTATTCAGAGTATGGTGGCTGATGCGTGATGGATCATGTGGGGATAACCCGGAAGAAAGTGCGAAGTGCATAGAAGGAGGGAGAGGAGCATGACAAAATCGTTAGAAACGAAAAGATCATTTCTGAGTGTCAGCCGGATCGTTCTGGCGGTCCTGATGTGCTTGCTGTTTACCGGCTGTGCGCTCCTGGATATAAAGGATAAGGGCGGAATGGTGAATCCAGATGCAGTATCCGAGGAAGAAACGGGCGTGGCCGGAAACGAAACAGAGAACGATATGAGCCGGTTTATGAAAAAGAAGACAGGGACGGAGTCTGACACAGAGATCACTGCAGATGGCGATCAGCCAGTCCGTAAGCCGGTCCGTGAGACAATGGATGGGGAAATCCAGAAAACGGTCTCCAGTGGCACCTGGATGACGGAGACAGGAAAGAGTGCACTTGTTGAGGACCGGGAATATGTGAATCAGTTGGCTGCTGCGGCTGGTGTGTATTTTATCGACTATACGGCAGATTTTACAGGTGGAGGAAGACAGGAACAGGTTAAGATCCTTTTCCCATATCTGGAGAATCTCCCGGCGGATCACCGGATTGAATGCGACGGAGATGAGTGGTATGTTATTGTTCCGGCAAGTGAGAACTGGACAATCGCAGTCAACAGGAATACATGGAATGAGAATACACTTGAGGATGTAAAGGGTGAGGAAATTGCCCGTATATCGGACGGACTTCCCTTCCTTTTAAAGTGTAATATAAGTGATCTGCATTCAAATGTGATGCTTACAGCGCAGAATGGGAACAGATCGGCGAGCTGGTGTCCGGAGTACAATCTGTATGCAGGAGAGGTTTTCGGAAACGAGGATTTTGTTACGCTAAATGTTAGGAATGAGTTTGTAAATACCGGATATCTTTACAATATGGAAGGAAGCTGGTATTGCGATGGGAATGTAAATGATCAGGGACAGCCATTTTTCTATAATGTTACACTCCAGACGGATCTGGCCGGAAATCCAACTTCTATCTTGTATTATGGAGGCCTTTTGGTAGATGGCAGCGAGGAAATACGTTTCTACTGGGACGGAACCTATGTAGCACGCGGACCGGCTGAGTATGGATCCGATGAGAAGACCGGTCCGTGGGAGTATGAGTACTGGCTCAATACGCCGGATGGAGAGCGGAATGGTACGATCCGGATGCAGACGGAGAATGATACTTTGTACATCCAGGATCTGAGCGGTGATTCTTTCTTCCCGTATACCGGCAATGATTCTGCCACCTTCTATTACTTACCACAGAGCGCAATGGATGAAGCAGCAGGTGAAGGCGCCGGTGATGAAGGAGCTGCAGATGACATGGATTACGTTGCGCATGTGCCGGAGATTCATGAGAAGATCTTACAGGGTATGAGTATTTATGAGGAGGAATCAGAGGAGATTTACGGAGAGCCTGGAAGAGTCTATGTGCTGATCAGCGACAATGGAAGCCAGTATGTCCGGGAAGGCTACTATGCATTAACCACTAAAGGGGTATACCGTATGGATTATCTGACTGGAGAGTGGGAATTAATTGAATGAAGAGGGGAAATCTTATGAAGGAGATCACATTAGAACGCTTACCAGCAACAGTAGAGGAACTTGCGGCAATGCCTCAGGCGGCGCTTACTGTCCCGGAAGAGGTTGCGGCACTTACGGTTGCAGCACTGGCGAGATTTCCGGAAAATCAGGAGGATGCAGTCCGGATGCTGGATTTCTTAAGGGGACCAAGACCGTTAAATGGGATCGATAAACAGTTTCTAAAAGATCGGTTCCGGGGAAAAGAATATCTGATGCGGTCATTTTTTGCAGGATCTTCCCAGAGAATAACTATACGCCGTCAATGCCATATCGTGTAGTTGTATCAGAGAATCCATACAGCAGAAGCCAGCTTGCGGAAGGATATCTGACACTTTATGTAAACTGCAGCGGCGCAGACAGTCCGAGACCATTAAAACTCCGTAAAAACCATCTACGGGACAGTGGTTTTTGTGGGAACAGCAGCTTCTTGCCGGGATACGGATCCCTGCAGCAGCAGATCCGTGGTCATAAAATTCCAGGCGTATAGCACGATGTCCTCCCGGAGTCTCTTATGCACCTGCTTTTGTGGCTGAGCTTCAGGTACAAAAAAGATTTTGGGGAATTTCACTGGTAAAAGGAGGGAGAGTCTATGGGTACCATAAAAAAGATCGGTGCCATAATCCTGTTTGTGTTTGGCGGCTTTTTGCGATCGCTACGATCAAAATGATCTTTATCGATATGCCGAAGGGAAGAAAATCCCAGAATGAGGCTGTATATGTAGGGCGCGGGGCGTATGATCCGGCAAATGACGGAAAAACAGTCATTGTCTGCGGTGAGATGAAAATCGTGGAACCGGCATATGATGATGAGATCGGGATTTCTTTTGATACTATGCGTGTTATGAGAAAGGCGCAGACCTTGAAGCTAACGGATAAAGAGACAAAAATAGAGGCGAGGGGGTATTATAATAAATATCTGGAGTGGAGCTCAGGACTCTCTGAAATGAAGGATTATACTGCAAAGGTAGATGTGGGTGGATTCCATTTGGATCAGGAGTACATGGACCGGATCATGCTTGATGGGCGTGCACAGTATGATGAGGAGAAGCTGAACCAGCAGGGATATAGTGTGGTAAAGGACCGAAACTATTCACAGACCTTCTTTATCCAGCCGATGGATCAGACAAAGCGTTATCCGCAGGAGGGCGATTTCCGTTACGAATACTCAAGCTCCAAATATGGGAATGGATCCACAGTTACTGTGATCGGGATCCAGGATGGAGATACCTTAAGATTCACAGGCAGTGCAGCCGATTGTATGAGGAAGGAGAGCTTACAAAAGAAGAATTCAGGGAAGAAAACCGAAAAGGCGGTGTGGGAAGTGTTATTATGGGGATCATACTCCCGCTGGCCTTTATCCTTGGAGGAATCTTCCTTTTGATATCATCGGGCGTAAAACCGGAATAACAACAGCCATTAAAAAGTGCTGGGCATGGATTTTTAATCCATAGCCCAGCACTTTTTTTCTCACATTTTTTCACACAATCACCAAAATCTGGTCAAAAAATCCCGTTATAGTTTAAGTCAATGAAAGACAAGTAAGAGAAAAGATAAGAGAAAAATAAAAAGCTAAATGCCCGTATATATTTGATACGGGTTGAAAGGAGCAATTCTATGAAACTTAAGGGTAAAATAAAAGAACTTACTGCACTTACTTCTGCGATCTGCATGCTGTCTGTACCGAATACAACGGCTCTGGCTGCTACTGGAACAAAAATAAACTCTGTCCCTCTTTCTATTGAATCAGAAATCGAGGCTGGGGATACAGATAGCGATGTAACCGTTTCCACATCCTCTTCTAAATTTGATATAGATGATGTGGTGATCACCAATGAGCCAAGCGACGAGTGGGATGATGGCGACAAACCGAAATTAAAGATCACTTTATATGCAGATGATGATTATTATTTTGCTTCGGATTTTCAAAAGCAGTGTCAGCTTAAGCGGTTCTGACGGTACAGTTACATCAGTTAGCAGAAGCTCCAGTGATACTTTGATCGTATATGTAACACTGGATGCCCTGGATGATGATGACAGTGATCATGATCTGGATGTAAGCGGGCTGGAATGGGATGAGTCAGACGGGACGGCTTCCTGGGAAGAAAGTGATGATGCAAAAAGTATGAAGTACGGCTTTACCGGGGAAGCAGTGCAGTGACCAGCGTGCTGACGACTACCAGCACCAGTTATGATTTTTCAAGCTACATAACTAAGAACGGTTATTATACATTTAAAGTAAGAGGCGTGTACAACACTTCTAATAAGGGAAGCTGGGAAGAGTCTGACTCATGGTATGTTTCTTCAAGCGAAGCACAGGAGATCAGTTCTTCAGGTTCTTCAAATGGAAATACACCTTCCAATACGACATCTTCCGGTACTGGTGCGTGGCTGAAAGACAATACAGGCTGGTGGTACTGCAACGCAGACCGCAGCTATACCACAAACGGCTGACAGTATATTGACAATCTCTGGTACTGTTTTGATGAAAACGGTTACATGAAAACTGGCTGGATCTTATATAAAGATGCATGGTATTACTGTGGTGAAAGCGGTGCTATGTTAGTGAATACAACTACACCAGATGGTTATTATGTAAATGGTGACGGTGTCTGGGTACAGTAAGAGAAAATAGATAGAAAATGATTTTAAAAGATGAAAGTTGAGGCAATGCGATTATGAGCAGATATAGAGATAGAATGGGAAATGACAGAAAGACCAAAAAGAGATTGGAAGACGGCTGCGCAGGGGCAGTGTGATGATGTGCATGATGATCACCAGTGCTATGTTGCTGTCAGCCTGTGGAGGAAATAGCAGCCAGAGTACTACGGCAGCACAGGCTACAGAGGCAGCAGCAGAAAGCGGCGCCCAGGACAGCCAGAATGAGGTAATGGGACGTGTGAAGTCGGTTTCTGATACAGAGATCACAGTTGAGCAGGGACCTGGCGGAGTACCGAGTGGGGCGCCAGATGGTCAGCCAGGTCAGAACAATGATGGTCAGCAGCCAGGAGGTGCCCCAGACGGAAAAGGCCAGCCACCCCAGGGCAGTACCTCAGACAACAAAAACCAGCCATCACAGGGCAGTACCTCAGATAACCAGAACCAGCCACCAAAAGGCGGTGCCCCAGAGGGGAACGGCCAGCCGCCACAGGGCGAAACCACAACCTATAAGATCACAACATCCACAACCTTCACCGATGCAGACGGTGCATCCATCCAGGTTTCTGATATCAAGGAAGGTGACTTTGTTAAGATTACTACAGACAGCAATGGAACCGCAGTACAGATATCTTTAGCTGATATGCCAGGCGGTCCGGATGGTCCTCAGGGTGGCCCTGGAAATGGGGCACCGGGAGCTGGCGGTCCTGGAGGCGGGGCACAGTCCGCACCCACATCTTATTCCTCTGTAAAGGAATTTACCAGTGATACAGAAGAGTCCGGACAGAGCTATACCTCAGAAGGCACAGATGAAAGCGCAGTTCTTGTATCTAACGGAGCTAATGTTACTCTAAAGGATTTTACAGTAAACAGAACCTCTGAAGACAGCAAAGGCGGTGACAGCTCCAGCTTTTACGGAGTAGGCGCATCGGTTCTTGCCACAGACGGAACTGTTAATCTAAGCGGCGGAACCATTACTTCGGATGCAGATGGAGCAGCAGGTGCATTTGCCTATGACAAAGGTACTGTAAATATCTCTGATACTACCATTACAACCACAGGAAACACAGCAGGCGGTATCCACGTAGCAGGAGGCGGTACCGTCAACGCGGAAAATCTGACGGTACATACTTCCGGTGAGTCTTCTGCGGCCATCCGAAGTGACAGAGGCGGCGGCACCATGCGTGTAAAGGGTGGCAGTTATACATCTTCTGGAATTGGTTCACCGGCGGTTTACTGTACAGCAGATATTGAGGTGAACGACGCAAAGCTGACAGCAGAAAATTCTGAAGCAGTGTGCATTGAAGGCTTAAATTCCCTGTCACTGACAGGCTGTGACCTGTCCGGCCATATCCAGGAAAATGAGCAGAATGACTGTGACTGGACCGTGATCTTATACCAGAGCATGTCCGGTGATTCTGAAGTAGGAAATGCTGTATTTAATATGACCGGAGGCAGCCTGACTTCTGAAAATGGCGGTCTGTTTTACACTACAAATACAGAAAGCACTTTTTATTTAAACAATGTAAATATTACCCCGTCTTCTAATAATGAATTTTTCTTAAAATGTACGGGAAATGCCAATAAGAGAGGCTGGGGACAGAGTGGTGCAAACGGAGCGGATTGTTCCTTTACAGCAGAAAACCAGAAAATGGAAGGAGATGTGGTTTGGGACAGTATCAGCAACCTGAAATTTAAGATGACAGAGGGAAGCATCCTTACAGGCGGCTTCATCCAGGATGAGTCCTGCGCCGGAAATGGAGGCAGCGGAACGGCAGATCTGTCCATTGATGCCGAATCCACATGGATCGTCACAAAAGACAGCCGGTTATCAGGACTCACAAATAAAGGAACGATCAAAGATGCAGATGGTAAGGCTGTAACCATTAAGGGCGGTAACGGAACAGTGTATGTACAGGGAGACAGTGCTTATACAGTGACAGTAGATTCTTATACTGCATAATAAACGGAAATAAAAATGGGTACTGTGGAGATGGTGTTTTTTTCTCCCAGTGCCCATTATGTTCTCGCAGAGTCATTTTGTATACTTATTGATGTTGTGTTTTTTTCATCCATTTCCCGGATGATCTTCTGGTCTTCTTTTAATTCGTTCTGTTCTTTCTGGAGCTCTTTTTGTTCTTTCTGAAGCTCTTTCTTTTCTTCTTTTAATTCGTCCTGCTCTCTTTTCAGTTCCTGGCGTTCTTCCTTTTCTATTGCCTCCAGATCGTCCTCTTCTTCGATCAGCATCAGTAAAAAGCAGAGGATCAAAAGCCCGCAGGAGATCCAGATGGTGCGGTAGGAGAAATGATTGGTAAGATGACCACCGCAGGCGGCACCAATGGTAAAGGAACCGATCGCAGTAAGATAAATGGCAGCTGTTTTCAGCTCATCTTTTCGTTTCTCGGTAATAGCTTTATAAAAATGGTCCATGCCGCTTCGCAGATTTCCAATACACATGGTGCTGGCATAGGCACTGCCTCTTACTGTACGGAAAGACTGTACTTGCATGGCACAGGCAAAGGAGGTAAGCCCATTTGCAAGCCAGTTTAGCTGTTCCGGGATAAAACCAACGATAAACAGCAGGATGATCTCTATGGTCAATACCAGATGGCGCCAGTGGATCTTTCCTGTGTGACGGAACCGGGAGTGGATCAGGCAGGCCATTAATACACCCAGTGCGAAAAAAGCAACGGAAGGAAATAACGGATGGAATTTCGTAGATCCTCGGAGATCAGGTAGCATCCCATTAAAACAATATTTCCTGTCTGTGCATTGGCAAAGACGTGATCACGTAAAAAAATAGGAACAGGCATCCTGTGTTCCGCCGGATAAGTTAAGAAGTATCATAACAGGCAGAGAACTGGACATTTGCAGCCCGGTTTTTTGTTTCATGTATATCCCTTCTTTCATTCCCTGTTTTATCATTTTTTTCAAATAAAATCAATTTGCGTTTTTCACACTTCTGACTTTATATATTCCTGATTTTTCTACGAAAAAAGCAGCTGTTGGAAAAAAACTGGTCAGCTGCTTCTTTTATGTCTGTTCAATGAAGTGGATTTTCACAATTTTTACTCATCATCCTCATTTGATCCATCATTATACTCATTTACATAGATCAGATGGCTTCTGGACTCTTCTACAATAGTCCGGATGGTCTCTGCAGTAAGAGGCATATCCTGAGGCTGTAATACCAGGCTTAAGGCACATGGAAGATTAATACCGCAGATCAGGTGACGATGATCGTTTACATATGGGCAGAACTGCTGGTTTACACTGCCACCTAACATATCAGTCATCATGACTACTTCATCCTCCGGGTCAAAGGAATCAAATAATTCTTTTGATCTGGGTAGGAAGATCGGTGTCATCCATATAGGCACTGATATCAATGATGCCGTCCATGGAAGTAAGAAAATTTAATGTGTCTTTTAGGCCGTGGGCCAGTAAATGATGGGAGGCGATAATATATCTTCTCATAACGCTTCTCCTTATAGTTTTATAGTTATAGTTATATTTATAATAGTGTGGCGGGGATCAGATACTACAGGGATTTGATCAGATGATCTACGTAAAGTTCTGCTTCTCCCTGGAGGAAAGGAGTCTGCATGCTTTCATAGCCTTTTCCATATTCATCTTTCTCTACAATATAACCTGCGCTGTAATTTGCATAACCCCAAACAATACGCATAGGAGCATGAAAATGCTTTTTGATCTCCATTCCGAAGGTAGAGAACAACTCTCCCGGGATCGTGATGATTTCCAGATCACCCAGATGGAAGATAACGGAGCGGAGCGTAACATTGATACCGCCTGACTGGATCTTTCTTCTCATATGGCGGACACCGGACCAGAGAAGTTTCTTATCATCCTCTGTGACAGCAGCAGCCAGTTTCTTTTCATCTTCAGCTAACTGTGCCTTCATGGCATCCAGATCATAAGTCTGGTGGATGGTGTATTCTGCAGTTTTTACAGAGCCAGCTTTTAACTCCATAGGAGTTTCTGCTTCTGCGAAAACATTTACCTGCTTCATTACTTCATCACGTACGCGCCACAGCTCGTTTTCGTCATTTCCCTGACGGTACTGGCGGTTGCCCATATCACCGCAGGCGCCCTGCATGGTAATGAAAGTGGTATTGTATTTTGCATCCAGTGCCTTTCCCACATTTCCTAAAAGATCAGAGCTGATCTTCATGTTGTGGATGCCAAGGACAGTTGGATGGCAGGTAAACTGGAACATACCTGCAACTACATGGTTTTCATTGCGGAACAGGATCATGTTGATATCTTTATCGCTTGGTTTGTCAATATAATTGCGGTTTCCGTATACACCTTCTATGGTTCCCTTTACCATATAAGGTGTTACTTCTAAGAAACCACGGTCAAAGCATTCGTCTACAGCATCAAAAAGCTGTTTCATTACCAGTTCCTGTAAACTGCCTTGCGATGATTTCTGTCTTCCCTTCATCTTCAAAGCTGATATCAGGGCCGGAATGCGTATGAATGGTTCCGATAATGATATTTTCCTTTGGAACAGAATATTTTCCGGCAAGGACTGTGCGGGCATAATCAGAGATCGGTTCTTCTAACCGGCACAGATCCAGGGTGGACCATATAAAAATCTCCCCCGTCAATGCGCAGGACTAAAGTCCCGCAGTAAAGTTCATCTAAAACACCAATAGATTTTCCTGTTCTCATGGCATAACCGCGCATGTACATAGGAAATGGAGGTGTGATATTACGTTTTGCTGCGCTTACTTCAACCATATGATAATCTCCCCTTAGTTGAATAAAAAAGGGCTCTGCCTGCCAAATAAGACAGGCAGAACCGTCATTATGGTGATGTCACCATCAGGCGACATGTCCGTTTACTTATGTTAGTTATAAATGATCAAGCCAGGATTCCCAGTGCAGAGCAGATCATGGAGAAGATGATAACAATGAGGATCAGTGGAGTGATCTTCATGCCCTTCTTTCCAAGGAGCTTATACAGTACCAGGACAGTAGCTACAGAGATCATAGAAGGCATGATCTTGTCTAACAGATCTGAAACTGCCAGATTAACTTCCCCCATCTGGAATGCCAGAGGTGTGTTTGCAGTCACAACAGTTGCGGACAGAGCACCTACAACAGTAAGACCCAGAACAGAAGCAGCATCTGTGATGCGGGCAAGTCTTACTGCCCACTTTTGGTGATCAGTTTGGTACCTTCACGGTATCCAATCCACATTAACTGGGTACGGATGCAGATGAAGATAAGGTTTACAATGAGCCACAGGATAACACCGATAGGGTTGCCTTCCAGAGCCATATATCCTGCGATGGAGCCCATGATAGTAGGAAGCAGTGTCCAGAATAAGGTATCACCAATACCAGCTAAAGGTCCCATTAAGCTGACCTTGATATTCTGTACAGCATCCAGGGAAGTGATCCCTTCTTTGTCTTCCAGAGCCAGAGTAGCACCAAGAACGATATTTGCCAGCCATGGCATGGTGTTGAAGTATTTATAATGGTTGTTTAATGCTTCAACGTATTCGTCATCATCTTTATAGATCTTACGCAGCAGAGGTCCAATACCGAAAACAACGGCTGGAGCAAGCTGGGTATCGTAGTTAAAGGTTGTAACTGCCATTAAAGACCAGCGGATAGCACCTTTCACACAATCTTTTTTCGTTAAAACGGGAGCTTTTTCCATTACTTCATTCTCATTATTCATCTTCAAGACCTCCTGCAAATCCTACATTTTCCTTTGCTTCTTCATCCATATAGAACTTGTAAGCTAATGCTACGCCAAGGAACGCGATACCAAGGATCGGTACACCCATGTATGCACTGAGCACAAAACCGATCAGAATGTAGTTGAAGTACTTCTTTGCCGGCATGAAATGGAGCAGCATGGCAATACCAAGACCAGGAAGGAGCTTTCCTGCTACAGACAGACCGCCTGTTACCCAGGAAGGAAGCACATCCAGGATAGCCTGAACTAAAGGAGCGCCTGCTGTTAATGCAACAGCGGTTGGGAATGCCATGAATACAGCTACCATAACAGGGCAAAGGTAAAGGATAGCATACATTTTGCCAAACTGTTTTTCATTGGCATATTTCTGGGATTTCTGGGCAATGAAGGAGTTGCAGATCTTATATAAAACGTCCATCTGTACGCCCAGCATACCAACAGGAAGACCGATCGTCATACCAACTTCCGGCCCCTGTCCGGTTGTCTTTGCAAATGCGCATGCAATAATGGTTGCGACGCCATAATCAGGTACAGAAGAACCACCAATAGCAGCAACACCTAAGGACATCAGTGTGAAAGTACCACCAATGTAGAGGCCGCTGTTCATGTCGCCTAAAATCAGTCCGCACAGGAAACCTACGATAACAGGTCTTGCATGTGTCAGTGATAATCCGCGGCGGTCAACGTTGATCTCAGCAGCCACCAGGACAAGCAGTACAATTTGTAAAGCACTTAATTGCATAACAATTTCCCCCTTTGTTATTTCAGAAATTCGTCAATAGAAACTTCTGCGTCTGCAGGTACATACTGTGCATAGAGTTTGGTTCCCGCAGCCTTTAATTTCTTGTAAGCCTCAATGTCATCCGGCTTTGCGTAAGCTCTCTGGGAAAGCTTTACAGCTTCTTCGCCTTCAGCAGGCTTTACAGTTCCGCCAATGACCAGTTCTGGGATCTTTACGCCGATATCAGACAGCTTAACCAGTGTTTCCGGCTTCTTAACCAGGACAAATACAGTGTGGTCATTGTATTTTCCGGCTTTGAAGTTATTTAAAGCTGTTTCCTCGGTAATGATGGAAATAGCCATTCCGGTAGGTCTGGCAAGCTTCATGCTGGCTTTGGTCAGTTCATTATTGGCAACAGTGTCATCAATGATCATGATACGCTGTGCACCGGAACGTCCGGCCCACTGTGTAGCCACGATACCATGAAGAAGACGGTTATCAATTCTTGCAAGTACAATACCCATATTTACCTCCTATTCGTCCTCACGGACGGCCGGGCTTTCTGCCTGCCCGGAAAGCTTATTTTTGAATTCAAATGCATATAATCATAAATGTAAGCAATCTCACTTACAGGCAGAGCCACCCGGTAATGCCGGGAGATATCCTGAAAGCTGTCCCTTACCTGCCTGATAAAGTCGGCATGTTTTTGTTCAAATTCTTCCAGATCCTGATAATTATCAATGGGTGTTTTTGTGACCAGACGTTCCACCAGACAACACAGGTGGACATAAAGCCCGATCATGATACGTCCTGCGATCTTTCTTCCTGTGATCTTCTGAAGCCGTCCCACTGCCTGTTCCACTTCATCTAAAAGCTTGTTAGGATTTAAAATGGTAATGGATTCAACTACATTCTGCAGGGAGAAATTCTTTACCAGGTTCTGGTTAAATATTTCCATTCGTTCTTCATCCAGATACTCTGAGAAAATGTTTGTCAGCTTTTCTGCGGAATTCATGGAAATAATGTCTTCCAGTGAGATAAAAGGAATTCCCTCGATCTCCGGATTGAAAAGTCCGATGATGCATTTTACATGGTATTGCTGGAAAATCTCATCATGGCTGCCGTTTTTCATCAGCCGGTAATAATCATAAGCCACAAATTTTACAGGAATGGAAGTGGCGGAAGTTTTTAAGATCAGCTCTTTTAGCTTTTCCGTTGTGTCAATGCCGTTTTCTCCGCTGAAGATCACGGCATCTTCCTTTTGTACATTGTGGCTGATACGATAGGTGCAGACATTGCTTTCGCTGGCCCGTTTCAGGATGTCTTCCAGCTTCTGGTTCCCACAGATGCCAAGGCCGATATCAACAGCTAAGGCAGTGGAAATATTGTTGATGATGCCGATGTTTAAATTTCTCAGGCCGCGCATCTGGCTGTGTATCTGCTCTAAAGAGCCCATATCCACCAGAAGCACTACGTCCTGACAGGTGATAAATCGTTCAATGTGTTTTTCCAGCAGCCCGGTGATGTCACTCATCTGCATGTCAAGAGGCATATCAATGGCATCGAATACCTTTCGGCCGATGATCTGGTTAGCGGCATCTGCAATACTGGAAGCTGTTGCATAGCCGTGGCTTAAGATAATACCGGCTGCGGAAAGTCCCTGGATCTTCTGGTTCTGGTTTTTATATCTAAAAGCAAAAACAGCTGGTTTAAACTGTCTGCTTCAATGTCCAGATTCAGTTTGATCAGGTTTACGATCCTGGAACAGATGACTGATTCTTTTTTCAAGAACAGCGCTTACAGCCTGAAACATTTCTTCAATCTCGTCATGGTTTTGTTTCATCCAGTTGTCGATCAGATGGTCGCCCTGAAGCTGTATATATAAACGGCGGGCAAGTAAGTGGCTGTATTTTTTGGAAAGGCTGATGCCATACATTTCACCTACATTTTCAAAAATCTGATTGATCAGCTGTTCGTAAGTGGAAATCTTGATGTTTACAAGCTTCTGTCCGTAGATCAGATAGTCGTAATAATCATTTAATTGTTTCCGGAATTCCATCATCAGGCCGTCAAAACTGAGCATATCCTGACGGTAATCTTCAAAGACATCTAACATGATCTGGAAATACTGTACCGTCTGTCCCAAAGAGGTGTCACGGCTGTAACTGTTTAAGTGGATCATCCGTTTGTCTTTGTCTTCAACCTCCAGTTTTAAGGAGGAGAGCATATATTCCGGAAGGTGATAACTGTGGATAGCGATACCATCGCTGTTTTTTTCCAGATAAGCTCCGGCACAGCTGCTGGTAACGCAGGTTTTTAATTCGTCGATGTTGTTTTCATAGGAAAACTCCAGCATGCAGTGAAAGGCGTTCTGGCTGATGCTTACATCTACGCCCATGCGCCGCCCTTCTGCCTTTAAGAAGGAGACTAACATTTCCTCTTTTTCATCGGCTGTGCGTTCATGCAATGTTGGGACCGGGATCACAATGGGAATCATCCTTGCAAGTGGCTTATAAAGTGTTTCCGCCGGTACTTTTGTGGTGGAAAATACCAGTCTTGCATTAGACTCAAAAACATGTTCGTCATCATGATATCCTTTATATTGTCCCGAAATTAAGTAGGAATAGATCAGTTCCTGTCCTGAAAAAGGAAGTCTGTCAATTTCATCAAAGAAAAGGATGCCGCCGTTTGCCTTTGCAAGCCAGCCTTTTCCGTCTTCGCTGCCGCAAAGGGAAATAGCAAATTTTTCTTCATTCTGGGCATATTCGGAGCAGTCTACTGTGATGTAAGGCGGGAGAGAAGCTGCGCCTGCAGTTCCAATTACCCGTTCATTTACAGCATATTCATACATCAGCCTGGAAAGAAAAGCCTTTCCTGTTCCGCCGGCTCCGTTAAACAAGGCCGGAAGACCATTTGGCGGGTATTTAACAGCTGCTTTACACTGTTCGATGCAGGAACTTAAACTCAGGTAATAACCGATGGCTTTCTGAAAATCTCTTTTATTTTCATCGCTTCGGCATTTCCGCTGAAAATCGTCCATACCGGAGAATACGCAGGTTTCCAGGGCAACCTGGGCTTCACGTTCAACATTTTTCTTATGGAAGAAATAAACGGGGCGGGAGTTGACCTTAATGGCCCGCTCTTCTTTTACCAGCTCATTCAGATACTGACTGGCCAGATTACGGGAAATATTCAGTGATTCGCTGATATGGTTCGCCGTAAAATATTTCAGATCTTTCAGGCATAGCCCCGGCTTATTTTTTCCAGGTAAAGATAGAGTTCTTCTTTTGTGCTGAGCATGTACATGATTCTCCTGTTTGTTGATTTAACTTTAATTCTTTTCGCGCGTGTTTTATGTCTACCTGATCACAAGTGTAATTATACAAAAAATAGTCTGAAAAGAAAGATGTTTTGAATGATTTCGCCAGTTTGAAAAGGGTTTCGGCAGTAGAGGTGAGAAAAAATTGGGAGACGTTCAGAGGGGGGGATGGGGTTCGACACTAGGATTGACACTTTTATGGGGGAAATATGTGCTATACTTAAAATCAGATGTCAGGATCAAGATCAGAAAGGCACAGGAAGATTTATTACAGGAGGGAATCAATATGCACAGTGAAAAAAACAACTATCCGGCTGGTAGCAGTAGATATGGACGGAACTCTTCTTCATGATGATAAGAGCATATCAGACTATACATTAGATGTTTTAAGAAAGATTGTAAAAAAGGTGTGATCCTGGTACCTGCCTCAGGAAGACCGATCGGAGGAATGAAAGAAGCAGTATTAAATAATGTAGACGGCATTCAGTATGCTATCTGCTCCAATGGTGCCATGCTTATGGATGTACCGGAGGAAAAAAGTATCTGTGAAACAGGGATCCCCACAGAAAAAGCAGTGGAAGCCATTGCGTATCTGGAACAATTCCCAGTGGCTGTATATGTCCATACAGACAGAGGTACTTTCCGGGCAGAGGGATGGGAGAAAACAGGGCTTTCTGAGAAATATCCTTATATCAGGTTCAGCGAGGGAAATGTAAAAGATCTGGGAGAGTTTTTAAGGACCAGCGGAGTAAAAGTGATGAAAATGGGTGCTTTTGTCTTAAAAGATGGACTGGCACAGGAACTTCTGGAAAAAGGAAGCCCTATACCGGGTATCGTATTTCTGCGCACCGGAGATGGGATCATAGAATTAAACTCTGTCCATGCCTCAAAGGAAATGCACTGTGTACACTTTGTAAAAAATTGGGGATAAGTATGGAAAATGTGCTGGCTATTGGGGATAACGAAAATGATATTTCCATGCTTCAGGCTGCAGGCATCTCCGCAGCAATGGAAAACGCAGAAGATGATGTAAAGCAGGCTGCGAAATTTGTGGCCGGGCATAATGAAGAGGACGGGGCGGCTCATTTCCTGGAGGAATGGGTGCTGTAAAATAAAACAGAGAACAAAAAATGGACGCGCCGGCTGACGCGTCCGTTTGCTTTGTAAACTTGTGATCCACTGCCTGCTGACGCAGGCGGTTGTCAGAGTATTCCTGTAGACTGTAAAAACAGTACAAACATCATAACCGGGACCACATAGCGGATCATGACGCGGTACAGCTTTTACGGCGGAAAGTATCGCCGGTGCTTTCCATTTCTTCGATCACATAGTCCGGTGTTTTGATCCAGCCGATCAGAACGGTGGACAGCAGCGCGATGAACGGCATCATGACGCTGTTGCTGACGTAGTCCATGATGTCTAATAACTGTCCCACAGAGCCGTTTGGCAGTTTTACTTCAATATAGAAGATACTGTAGCCAAGGGCAATAATAGCAGAGGCAGCCAGATAGATCACGGTCAGCACAAGGACTGTTTTCTTGCGGCCTGTGTGGAAGATCTCCATGCAGTTGGCAGTGATAGATTCCAGCACAGAGATACAGGACGTAAGAGTGGCGAAAATAGTTGTTACAAAGAACAAAAAAGACCAACAAAGGTACCTGCTTTTCCCATGGCGGCAAATACCTTAGGAAGGAAATGAACATTAAACTTGGACCTGCGCTCATTCCGTCGGTGCCGGAGAAAACAAAAACTGCCGGGATGATCATGGCGCCTGCTAAAAAGAGCAACGCCTGTGTCGAAGATCTCAATCTGATTAACAGCTTTATTTAAGTTAACTTCCGGTTTCACATAAGAGCCATAGGTGATCATGATACCCATGGAAACACTTAAGGAAAAGAACAGCTGGCTCATGGCATCAAGTAAGATCTGGAAGGAAGCGGCTAAAGGTCAGTCCCTCAAAATGAGGGGTTATATAATAAAGAAGGCCGTCCATACCGGTACGCATCTGTCCGCTTTCGTCAACATGGTGCAGTGTCAGGGAATAGCCTGCGATCACAACACCAGAACCAGAAGTATGGGCATCATGCAACGGGAAACACGTTCAATACCACCTTCCACACCATTGTATACAATAAACGCTGTTACGCCCATAAATAAAAGGGCAAACAGGACAGGTGATACAGGTGAAGTGATAAATGAGGTAAAATAATTGTCCTGGGCTGCAGCGGCAGTCTGTCCGGTGAGATAGACAACTGCGTATTTTGTGATCCAGCCGCCGATGACCGCGTAGTAGGTCATGATCAGGACTGGAACAAGAAAGGTTAAAATTCCTAAAATTTCCATTTAGGCGACATCTGGGTATAAGCCCCGATAGCGCTTTCTTTTGTTCTGCGGCCAATGGCAATGTCAGATGCCAGCAGTGTGAATCCAAATGTTAAGACCAGTGCCAGATAGATGACTAAGAACAGTCCTCCGCCGTCCTTTGCCGCCAGATACGGAAAACGCCACAGGTTTCCCACGCCTACGGCACTGCCGGCAGCAGCTAAAACAAAACCTAACTGGCCGGAAAAACTACTTTTCTTCTTATTCATGAAAAAGAATCCCCTAAAATTATCTATAGCTGAACTTGCTTGTCATACCAGAATAGCACATGTTATAATATCAGTAAAACAAATGTTTTTATGACTATATATAATTTTTTGTAATGGATATGGGGCTATAGATAAATTTATGGAATTTAAAAGAACAGAAAGACAGATATGAGATATTTTGAAAGGTGTGCGAGACCGGCAGCTTTTCCGGGGCGGCAGAGGCATTAAATTACACACAGTCCGGCATCAGTCAGATGATGGCTGGATTGGAGGAAGAACTGGAAGTCCGGCTGTTTGCCAGAGTAAAAAGGGAGTCATACTTACAGACAACGGAGCCAGACTGATTCCTTATATTCAGGAAATGGTAAACCAGAAGGAAAAGCTGCGTCAGGCGGCCTTTAATATTAATCATAAGATCGAAGGAAAGCTGCGGGTAGGAAGCTTTTCCAGTATTACAGCGTTGTGGATGCCGGGAGTGATCCATTTCTTCAAAGAACATTATCCAAAGGTGCAGGTAGAGATCTTCGACGGCAACTACGATGAGATCCGTGACTGGATCATCCATGGACAGGTGGATTGTGGTTTTCTGTCATCTATTGTGGCAGACGACCTGAAATTTTATCCACTGATGGATGATCCACTGTGTGCAGTGATGCCTAAGGACATCCACTTACAGAAAAAGAACGGGTCACAGTGTCAGAACTGTTTTCGTATCCCTTAATTATAGAAACACCTGGCTGCGACAATGATATCCAGCATTTATTAGCAAAATGTTCCGTAAAGCCGAAGATCACCTACAGCTTCCGGGACGATACACTGATCATGGCCTTTGTAAAAAGTGGATTAGGCGTTACCATTTCCCAGAAAATGGTACTAAAAGCCTTTGCCAGAAACGATGTAGAATCCAGACCCTTAGAGCCAGCTTCACACCGGACCCTGGGACTGGCATTTTCAAAGACAGCC
>VOFH01000177.1_pt1 | contig 96001 bp, 100 predicted proteins | sample 5384091 | NCBI WGS metagenome assembly VOFH01 (sample SAMN12384727, study PRJNA508395) | human gut metagenome | isolation source: healthy gut G | host: Homo sapiens
CACAACGAGGAGCTGAAGTCACTGACCAGATACCGTTTTGACAAGGTGAAGGAGCGTGCCAAGCTGAAAAGTTCTATCGCTCGACTGGTCTGTATCCTGTTTCCAGAGTTGGAAAAGCTCGTCCCTTCTCTGCATATTGCTTCCGTCTACGCCCTGCTGGAGGAATTCCCCGGCGCCAAACAGATTGCCGCAGCTCATTTGACAAGACTGAAAGCACTGCTTGAAACCGCCTCCAAAGGCCGCTACAAGCGGGATATGGCTCTTGAGATCCGGGATGCCGCCAGAAACTCTATTGGCTCCTGGATGCCCGCCAAGTCCCTTGAATTACAGCACACCATCCGGCTCATCCGTGAACTGGATGTCGAGATTGCTGAGATTGAGAACAAATCCAGTCCATTATGGATGAGCTGCATTCTCCCATTACCACCATCCCAGGGGTGGGGTTCCGCATGGCTGCTATGATCTTAGCCGAAGTGGGTGACTTCACCCTCTTTGACTCCCCAGACAAGCTGTTGGCTTATGCAGGGATGTCCCCCTCCACTTACCAATCCGGACAGCTCAAAAATTGCTACCCGCACATGGAAAAGCGTGGCTCCCGATACTTACGCTACGCACTTTACAACGCAACCAAGTATGTCTGCCACTGGGATCCGACTTTTGCCGCTTATCTTGCCAAGAAACGCGCAGAGGGCAAACACTACAATGTCGCACTTTCTCATGCCGCCAAAAAGTTAGTACGCCTCATATTTGCCATGGAGAAATCCAGGCAGCCATATTGCTCAGCGGCTTAAGCGCAGCTACTTGAATAGCCAGCAGGGGTCTGACAAGACCTCAGCTTTGCTATACCTTTCTTGAGCCATCTCTTTTTCACCACCACCATTCACGGGTCAGCTCCGATTCAGAGGAGAGAAGCTCGTGGACGGCCTGCTCCACCTCGCCGGACAGGTCAGGGGACTGAAGCCCGGTGAAGTGAGAATCATACAGGTCGTGGAGGCTCTCCGTTGGGATCTGACGTTTCTTTCTGCGGAGATGCTGGTACCACTGATGCCTGGCGATGGAAAACATCCATGTTTTGATGTCGGATCTCCCACGGAAGGCGGCAATAGACCGGACCACCTCCACAAAGACTTCTGAGGTCAGATCCTCTGCAAGAGAGACATCATGGCACAGGCTGTACAGATAGGTATAGACGTCCTGATGATAGCGGTCAAACAGTTCCGCCAATAACTCCTTCATGCTGCCCCTCCTTTCATAGGATGAGTGGCTCCGGAATTGGCTTTCGTTACATCTCGTTCTCATTTTATACTGTTTTTGATCAAAAACGGCGTCCGGCTGTCGAACCGGACGCCGCTGGCGATTTTCTCCAGGGTAGGGAAGGGGAGAAGCGGTTCACTCTGTCCCGTCCTGTCCCTCCGGCGGTCTGCCCCGCTTTTTGACTCTGCCCAGGGGATTGGCCCGGGCCGCAGTGCGCAGATCCTCATTGTCTACATGGGTATAGATCTGGGTGGTGTTCAAATGGTCGTGGCCCAGCACCTCCTGAAGGGTGCGCACGTCCACGCCGTTCTGGAGCATCAGGGTTGCCGCGGTATGGCGCAGCTTGTGGGAGGAGTACTGTGTGCTGTCCAGTCCTGCGGCGGCTAGATGCTTTTTCACCAGCTTGTGGACGGCCGCCCGGGAGATCCTGCGGCGGTTCTGAAGGGTGACGAACAGCGCGTTCTGATCCACCAGGGTGAGCATATCCCGCTCTGTGATCCAGTCGGACAGGGCGCTGAGACATGCCTCATTGAGATAGAGCATCCGTTCCTTGTTCCCCTTGCCCAGCACCCGGAGCTGATTTCCCCGAACATCGGTTACATTCAGGCCGATGAGCTCTGAGATCCGCAGACCGCAGTTGAGAAACAAGGTTAGGATACAGTAATCCCTGGCTTGGTTGACTCCGTCCACTGAGTCCAGAAGCCCCTCACTTTCTTCCAGATTCAGGTAGCGCGGCAGGGACTTTTTCAGATGGGGGGAGTCCAGATCCTGCATGGGATTTTCGGTGATCAGCTTGGCCTTGTTAGTGAGGTACTTATAAAAGGAGCGGATGGCGGCCACTTTACGGGCGCGGGCGGGTGCGGACAGTCCGTAGTGGACGTCCGGGCTGTTTGGATGGACAGCCCGATCCCGGGACAGGTAATTCATATAGGAATAGACGTCGCTGAGGGTGACGGTGCGAACCAGATCCAGATCCACGTCGTCAATGGAGATCTGGTCCAGCGGCGTATTGCGGGCCACGCGGCCCTTGTCCAGCTTGAGAAAGCGTAAAAAATTTCTCAAGTCCAAAAAATACTCGTCCACCGTGCGGCGGGAGTGGCCTTGGATGGTCTCATGGTACACAAGAAAATCCCGCAAAATCGGTGGTGCATCGGTACGGTAATCCATATTGATCGCAGGGCGCGGGCCGGGCAGTGTTTGGGGCAAAACGGCGGATTTTCGGGGAGGACGGCAGTTTTGCCTCCTCTCAGGTCAACAAAATTTTTATTTTGTTGACCTGTTTTCCGAAATTCATAGCCGCCAATGGCGGCTTCTTCCCGACCTCCCTCTCACCGGAGTCGGTACTTCCCAGATACTCCAGCAGGCGCGCCCCCTCTCCTCCTTCTTTCTGAGGTGTTCTGTGATGCTCCCAGCATACCACGGCCTGAAATGGCTGTCAACTTTATTTCAGTCCGTCGTCCGTTCGGAACGCAGATTGAACTCCGGCTCGCAGATCGATTACATAATCTCCACTCCAGCGGCAGATACTGAGAAAAATCAGTTGCCGGAGGTCCTCCCTATGAGTCTGATCCAATGCACCGATCCCTGCGTCTATCAGCTGGACGGCCGTTGCACCCTGGTTCGGGCCGCCTCCCAAGGGCAGTCCGGACGCCTGGGCTGTGTCAACTTCGTTCCCCGGTCTGTCCCGGTCCGAGGTCCCGGACCGGGATGGACGGAAAATGCTCCGCAGAAGCCGTGAGCCCTTACAGCAGCGCGGCCAGCGCCTCCCGGATGTTGGCCACCCGGATCAGCTCCAGTCCCTCCGGAGCGGCCAGCTTCCCCTGGATCCGCTTGGGGATCAGGCACTTGGTAAAGCCCAGCCGGCGCACCTCGGACAGGCGCTGTCCCAGATTGCTCACCGCGCGCAGCTCGCCGGTTAGGCCCACCTCGCCGATGGCGGCCAGATCGCTTGGCACAGGCTTGTCCCGGAAGCTGGAGGCCAGGGCCAGCATGGCGGCCAGGTCTGCGGCGGGCTCATCCAAGGACAGGCCGCCAATGACGTTGAGATAGGCGTCACAGTTCCCCAGCAGCAGCCCGCCACGCTTCTCCAGCACAGCCAGCAGGAGCATGGCCCGGTTGTACTCCACGCCGTTGCTGACCCGGCGGGGATTTCCGAAGCTGCTGGGTACCACCAGAGCCTGGATCTCCGCCAGAACGGGACGCACCCCCTCCATCACACAGGTGACGCAGGTCCCTGGGGCATCCTCCGGCCGGCCGGCCAAAAGGCTTTCGGAGGGATTGGGCACCTCCGCCAGCCCACCGTCCTCCATCTCGAACACCCCAATCTCGTTGGTGGCGCCGAAGCGGTTTTTTGCCGCCCGGAGGATCCGATAGGCCATGTGGCGCTCCCCTTCAAAGTAGAGCACACAGTCCACCATGTGCTCCAGCACCTTGGGGCCGGCAATAGAACCCTCCTTGTTCACATGGCCAATGACAAAGACGGTGATCCCCTCCCCTTTTGCCAGCTGCATCAGCGCCATGGTACACTCCTTGACCTGGCTGATGCTGCCCGGAGCGGCGGTCACATCTCCGTGGTACAGGGTCTGGATGGAGTCCACCACCAGTACGCCAGGCTGGACGGTGTGGACCGCGTCGACCACGTTCTCCAAATTGGTCTCAGAGAGGAGATGGAGCCCCTCTCCCCTCACCCGCAGCCGCTCCGCCCGCAGCTTGATCTGGCGCTCTGACTCCTCGCCGGATACATACAGCACAGTGGCAGACCGGCACAGCTGGTCACAGATCTGGAGCATCAGGGTGGACTTTCCGATCCCCGGCGCACCGCCCACCAGCACCAGCGAGCCCCGCACCGCGCCGCCGCCCAGAACCCGGTCCAGTTCTCCCATACCGGTTGGAAAACGCAGCTCGTCGGTGGTTTCCACCTCCGCCATAGTCCTGGGGCGGTTGACCGCCACCCCCAGGGCGCTGCCCCGGCTGGCTGCCGGGCTCTTTCTGGCGGCCTTCTCCGCCGGACGCTCCACAATGGTGTTCCACGCGCCGCAGGCCGGGCATTTCCCCTGCCACTTCGGTGTCTCATTGCCGCACTCGGTGCAATAAAAAAGTGTTTTTGTTTTCATATTTTGATCCTCTCCCGGCCCCAGCTGCCGGACCGCACAACATACCGAAGCTCCCCAGTCCTCGGACAGTGGCTGGGGAGTATTTTTCTACTCTTTTATACTATCGGCTCCCAGCGGCGATGTCAAGAAGGAACCGCACCTGTGTCCATCAAGCACACCCACGCCAGCACCGCCGCCATCCGGGTCTGATACTCTGGATCCCGCAGGGCCCGCTCCTCCTCCGGGTTGGAGAGAAAGCCGCACTCCACCAGCACCGCCCGGTTGTCCACATGATTCATCAGATAGACGTTCCCTGCGATCTGCTTGGCCGCCCGGCGGTTTTCCAGCTGCAAGGTCCCCTGCACCCCCTGCTGGATGGCCTCGGCCAGTTGCTGGGAGCCCTCTGTGGGGGCGAAAAACACTTGTGTCCCGTGATACCGGGACTGGGGATATGAGTTCTGATGGATGCTCACCAAGGTGGCCCCCTCCAGGGCCTCCACCGCCGCCGCCCGGTTGTGCAGATCGGACACCTTCTTTTCACGCAGGGTCCCGGCCTCCGGGTCGTGAAGGGATATATCCTCTTCCCGGAGCAGGCAGGCAGGCTGCCCCCAGAGCCCTAAAACCGCGTCCATCCGCCGGACGATGTCCAGATTGATGCCGCTCTCCGCCACGCCGGTGACCGATACTGCTCCCCCATCCTCCCCGCCATGTCCTGCGTCCAGCACCCAGCGGATGGGGTGGGACGACAGGGCTGCGGCCGGCCGGGCAGTCTGCCGCAGAGCCGGCAGGAACAGCACGCAGACACCTACTGTGGCCAGGACCGCCAGTGCAGACGCCCCGAGACGCCATCTCTTCATCAGGATCCCTCCTCTCTCCCCCATCCTATGGCGGAGGTGGAGGGAATTATGCGGCTGAAATGGACGGAGCGGACCGCCATACTCGGCGGTCCGCTCCTGATGTGACAGGCTCCGTATGGGACCAGATCCGGTCAGCCACGGCCCTGGTCTCTGGGCTGGATCTTGTCGAAGGCGGGGTTGGTAAGATAGACGTTTTTCGCGTTCATCTTCTCCTTGCACATCCTCAGGCACTCGCCGAAGCGCTGGAAGTGCACGATCTCCCGCTCCCGCAGGAACCGGATAACGTTGTTGACGTCCGGGTCGTCGCTCAGGCGCAGAATGTTGTCATAGGTGAGCCGCGCCTTCTGCTCGGCAGCCAGGTCCTCCGTCAGGTCGGCGATGACGTCTCCGGTGGACTGGATGGAGCCGGCGGTCCAGGGGAAGCCAGAGGCGGCGGTGGGATAGACGCCGGTGGTGTGGTCCACGAAATAGGGGGCGAAGGCGGGGCACTTCTGCACCTCCTCGTCGGTCAGATTCCGGGTAAGCTGATGGACGATGGCGGCCACCATCTCCATGTGGCCCAGCTCCTCGGTCCCGATGTCGGTGAGCAGGCCCTTGGCCTCGGCATAGGGCATGGAATACCGCTGGGACAGATAGCGCATGGAGGCCCCCAGCTCGCCGTCCGGGCCGCCGTACTGGCTGATGATGACCGCTGCCAGCTTGGGATTGGGCGTGGAGATCTTCACTGGGAATTGGAGCTTCTTTTCATAAATAAACATCGCTCACTTCACCTCATTCTGCTGATAATTCCAGGGCCACGGATCCTGGAGCCAGCGGTAGGACGCCCCGGAGGCGGCGCTGCTCTTCATCAGCGGGCCGAATTTTGCCTCATAGGTCTCTTTGGCGGCCTTCTCCATGGCGGCGTACTGCTTAAACAGGTCAAACGCCTCCATGTCGTCAGGATGGGTGTCCAGATAGGTGCCCAGCTCCAGCACCACAAATTCCAGGGCCTGGAGCTCTACCAGCGGATCGCTGGGCAGGGCGCTCCCCTCGGTCTTGAGGTGGAACGGGAGATTCAGTCCGGGAAACAGGGTCCCGTTGCTCAGGGCCTCGCTCTGGGAATACTTTTTGGCCCCGTTCTGTTGGAAGGGAACGTATGGGACAGCCAGACCCGCACAGGACGGCATTGAGCCGTAGTTGTCCGGGCAGCTGGTGATCGGGCAGGAACTGCCGGTTTCGGTGTTCAAAGCAGGATTCCTCCTTGGTTGGAATAGGACGGCCCGGAGAGGGGCCATCCGTGTCATCCTATGCGCCCCTGCCCCAGGCGGTCCCTCTCTGGACACCAAGGGGAGCGGACTGTCCTGGCTCAGGACGGCTCCGCTCCCCTTCTTTCATCTATTCCTCCCGCCGCAGCTGTCCGGTGCGCAGGGCGGTGGACAGGGAGAGGCGCTTGTCTGCTCCGCTGTCAAAGGAGACCGTGGCGATGTCTCCGTTCCGGGCGCACAACACCCCTGGCCCAAAGGTCCGGTGCCGCACCCGCACGCCGGGCACAAGCGCTTCCCCCATGGCGGCGAGGGCGTCACGGTCCGGGCCCATCTCCATCGGCAGCGGCCGCTTTGCCGGATTGGGACGCGGCTCCCGTGGCGTGGGAAAGAGCTCCTCCGCAAACAAGGAGGATAGTCCCTCCTTTCGGAAGCGTACAATGGAAAGTTCGTTCTTCGCACGGGTCATTCCCACATAGAACAGACGGCGCTCCTCCTCATAGGCGTCCAGCTCCGCCTGCTCAGGCTCCGGGCCCTCCGGGACGGTTTTGGGGAAGATGCCGTCGGCCACGTCCATCAGGATGACCCGCCCATACTCCAGCCCCTTGCTGGAGTGGATGGTGGACAGCAGGAACGGGACCTCCTCCCCACCGTGTGCACCCGCCCGCACCACCTGCTCCAGCTCCTCCAGCCGCTCCAGCAGGGCCAGGGGCGTGGGCTGGTTCGCTCCGATGGCCTCCAGGATGTCCGCCCGGCTCCCGTCCATGCCGTGCTCCTCCAGATAGGCCCCATAGCCCATAAAGTGGACGATGCGGTATACCGCCCGGTCCCCCCGCTCCTGGAGCAGATTGGACAGGTGGGTGCTCAGGGCGGCGCACTGCCTTCTGGTCCAGGGAGACGCCCCGGGCTGACGGCCGATATAGGCCAGGATGGTCTCCCTCTCCCGGTCCGCCCGGTCCGCCGCCTCCTGGGCCAGGGACCGGCTGATCCCGGCCCCCAGCTTGTAATACAGCCGCAGGAACCGCTCTCCGTCCCAGGGGTCCAGAGCAAAACGGATCACGTCCGTGACGTCCCGGACCACCCGGCTGGTGAAAAAGGCGCTCTCCACCTGGCGGCAGCGGTATGGGGTCCCGGCCCGCTCCAGCAGGTCGATGAGGGGAAGGGCGCTGTCATTGTCCCGGTAGAGCACGGCGGTCTCCCGGTCACAGCTCTTGGCCAGCTTGGCCAGCCAGCGGTACTGCCTCTGCCGGTCATAGACGGAGATCTCCTCCGGCGCGGGCCCGCTCCCCCGGACGGCCCTCATGTGTTTGGGCAGGCGGCTGGTGTTTTTCTGGATGAACCGGTCCGCCGCCGCCACGATCTCCCGGGTGGAGCGGTAGTTCTGCTCCAGGCGCAGGACCCGGGCCCCGGGCCAGTCCTCCGGGAAGCGGACCAGGGCGGAGGGGTCGGCGGCCCGGAAGCCGTAGATGCTCTGATCCTCGTCCCCCACCAGAAAGAGGTTCTGGCTCTGTCCCGCCAGCATGCGGATGATCCGGTGCTGGATTCGGGAGGTGTCCTGGGCCTCGTCCACACAGAAATACCGGAAACGCCCCTGAAATTCCTCCAGGATCCTGGGGTGCTGCCGGAGAATCCGCAGAGCATAGACCATCTGATCGTCATAGTCCATCCTCCGGCTCTGCCGGAGCGCCTGCTCATAGTCCCGGAAGATTTTAGAAAACTCTACCCCTTCCACCTGGACCTGGGCCAGCTCCTCCCCAGTCAGCATCTGGTTCTTGGCATAGGTGACGGCGGTCATCAGGGCCTTCACTGTGCTCTCGGCTGCAAACTCTCCCGTCTGCGCCCGGTACAGCTCCCCCAGCAGCGCCCCCCGCTGTCCCGCATCCTCCAACAGGGTGAAGGCCGTCCGCCCCAGCCTGCGCTCATAGGTGCGGATGATTTGGCTGCACACGCCGTTGATGGTGCGAAACTCCAGCCGCTGCGCAGCCTGCTCCCCAAAGAGGGCGGTGAAGCGTGTGCGCATATCCCGGGCGGCGGCCACGGTATAGGTCATGGTCAGGATCTGCTCCGGCGGGATCCCCCTGGCCAGACACAGATAGCCCACCCGGGACACCAGGACGGTGGTCTTGCCGCTGCCTGGGACGGCCAGCAGCAGCACCGGGCCGTCCACTGCCTGGACCGCCTGCTCCTGCTGCTCATCCAGGGAGAGAGAATATCGTTCCTTCCACTGGGAAAACTCCATGGTCCCCTCCAACTCCCAACGGCGGAGCGGCTGTACGCCGCTCCGCCGTCTCTTGCATCGCTCACTGAAATCTTCTGGTAAAGGCGCACCGCCTGCACAGGGCCTCCCGGGCCTCCCCCTGGGAAAAGCCATGATAGATGGCAGCGGCCCGCGGGCCGGACAGGATCTCCTCCAGGGATGTCTCGTACAGGTTCCCAAGAGGGACGTCCCCCTCGTGGTCCAGACAGCACGGCACCACCGTGCCGTCCCACAGTACGCCCACCTGGTCCCGCAGGCCGTAGCAGAAGCGGCGGCCCTCCTCCTCTGGAGCGGACAGGTCGGGCCACTGGAATTTCTCTCCAAACTCCAGGTAAATGCCCGGGGCCAGGGTGGTCCCCCGCCGGTCCGACCGCCAGGGCCCGGGAAATGCCTCCCGGAGCCGGGAGAGGATCTGGCCGTTTTGACGGTTGGCCCCCTCGGTCTCCGCCCCATCCAGGTTCCACAGACGCAGGGCGCACCGCTTCCCCGCCCCGGCCGCCGCCCGGGCAAAGGCGATGCACCCATCCAGATAGCCCTCCAGGTCCTCCCCTGCCCCGCCGTTGCCCTCAAAGGAGTGGACGGAGACGCTCACCTTCTCCACCGCCGGACTGCCCAGCAGCAGCGCCTCCCGCTGACGAAGCAGAGTTCCGTTGGTGGTGAGCATCACCCGGAAGCCCAGGGCGTCCGCCTCCTCCAGCAGGACGCCCAGCTGAGGATGGAGCAGCGGCTCCCCCATCAGGTGGAGGTACAGGTAATCCGTGTGGGGCCGCAGGCGGCCCGCCAGGGTCCGGAAGCCCTCCGGAGACAGAAAGCCCGGCACACGCCGGGTGCCGGGACAAAAATCACAGGCCAGGTTGCACACATTGGTGATCTCCAGATAGGCCTTCCTCAGCCGCCGCACAGTGCGTTCCTCCTTCTCCAGCCGTTTTTTCCATCGCCGCCGTTTTATCCAGGCGTATGGAAATACATATCATAACGCAGTCATTATTATACGGTCCGCGGCCGGCCCTGTCAATGCCCGGGCCGACCGCGTGTGAGATCTGCCATATCTATAAGGATAGGAGCGGCCCCGGGGCCGCTCCTATCGCACCAATTGATTCAAGTTCGGCAGATACAGTACAGACTAATTGGTATCAGTACAATCCATAAAACTACCATAACTTTATTTTTTTGAATATATGCGTCAACCGCCGCACTTATGTCGAATATGATCCATATGACTTTAGATGTCACCATAGCGGCATCCTCGCTAAACAGTAACCCGACCAGTACAGTGGCGGCCACACCGCATAGCAGAACAATTTTTGACCATTTCATTTTCATGTGATTCAATCCTGAAAGGACTCCCCAGAGTTTGAATCCCCGCCTTCATCACCATTCAATTTGCAGCATTCCACTGACATCATAGTTTGAGGACATCATCCTCAGCGAGTAGGTCCCAGTGGAACCAATGGGCAGATCCGCGCTTTGCCCGCTACGGAGAGATACAGCGACGGCCTCTCCACTCCCGTCCTCCTTGAGAAATTCGATCCAAACGGAGGCGTTGGCCGGATACCAGGTTCCGGTCACTCCTACCGTATCGCCTTTATTCAGGCTGATCCCGCACTCGACGGCATCATATATTCCATTTTTAGGCGCATCAAACGCGTAATTTTCTGCTGGTCCGGGACCGGCCCCACCATGTTCAGGCTCTGTCTCTCCAAGGGAACGGGCAGAGAATTCCTCTATGGTTTTGGGCTGAGCGATTTTCTGGACCGGCGGCTCCGCCTGCACGGCGGCCGGTACCAGCAGCATAGAGAGCATCGTGCCGGTGGTCAGCAATCCATCCGATGACCAATTTCATTTTATCTCTTATCATAAGAAGTTTTTTCAAAAAATGCAACTGATTTCGGCTTATATGGTAGAATTTTGTTAATTATGTCCTGTGTTCCCCTGTTTTTATCGGTCTTCCAAGAAAACAGGAGCGGCCCGCGGGCCGCTCCTACGATACTATTTTACGGTTTTTCACAAGAAGGACCGCTTTGGTGTTCCAGCTGTGGACCGCAATCAATAAACCTCATAATTGGCTGTGCAGCCTCTTTCGGGAACATCATTGGAGCTCACCACAAAATGGTACTCCTCGCCTACAATCAAGTTACGGGATCCCACAGGATTGTTGATCGGCACTTCTTCAAACCAGTCAGACACGGCATTTCCGTGCGAATCAAGAAGGCCGACGTTATAAGTGCTCGCGCCAGGGGCATTTGTAATTACAAATGTCACAGTCTGGGCATCTGCGGTAAAATATCCGCATCCTGTGCCCTGGAAGCCTGTCGTATTCCGGTTCAGTTTCACCGTACTCTCAATACTCACATAAGGCTGAGCAGTATGGTCATTCCAAAACCGGTCCACCTCTTCCTGCGTAAAAACATGGCCAACCACATACTTATCTGTGGGATCTGCGGCAAACGCCGGAATACAAAGGGAGAACATCAGGGCCACCGTATATGTTACTGATGGTCCCGTGAGTACACTTCTTCTTCCCACCCCCTTTCAATAATTTACATATCCAACCACGCTGACAGTATCATCCGAGTTATTGCGTACCGCCAGCATATAGTTGCCTCGTTCCTCGACGCGAATAGTCTTATTGATATTGCCATTGTCAACATTGATATAATAAAAGTAACCGTCTGACGTAACCAAACCAAAGTCCATACTGGAAGAGGATGGAGAATAGGAGGCGTTAATGGTCACAGTTTCGTTAGCTTCTAGAGGGAATTTAACATTCTTCATTGCTGAAATAGAATTTTCTTCAATATCAGCTTCGAAGCGAACCGATGCACGAGGAGTAACCCCAAGTATATTTGAAGTTATCTCCTCTATTCTTTCATGCTGTAAATCACTGATACTCAAACTCTCAATTTCACTTGCTGATGTCCTGAAGGCCAAGCAGTTTGCAAGTAAAAAGGCGGATAACAGTGTGGATACTAGCTTTTGTCGTTTCATAACAACTTTCTTCCTTTCTCTCATTATTTACCATGCTCCAAAGATGCTGCCAGTGGTTGAAATATCTATTTTATCTATTTCCAACTCTTCTATTGGGAAAATCTCTGCTTTTTCACTGGATGAAACAGCAATTCCAATGATAAGTCCAAGCAATACTGCAATGAACAAGGGAAGAAGCCCATTCTTTTTCTTTTGATTTTCTATATGCTCTTCCTTCATGTCCTGAGTCGTCTTTTGTTCTTTGGACTCATCCCGAGGATATATCAGTTCATCCAGCGTGATCCCATACAGCTTGCTCAGATAAATCAGATTATCACTGGACGGCATAGCCAATCCCTGTTCCCACCGGGAGACAGCCTGACGGGAGACCTTCAGCTGATCCGCCAAATCGTTTTGGGACAGGCCGTGTTCCTTCCGCAGTTGGGCCAGACGTTCGTTCAGTTCCACCGCTTTTCACCTCTGATGATAAGGATTTTTTGATCAAATGCAACCACGTTCGGTTTACATCGGGGGCAACTATCAGTTGCTCCCCATGTTTTCCAACTTTTTTCGCAAATTTTTAAGAAAACAGGAGCGGCCCGGGGGCCGCTCCTATCATACCATTTTATGCAATTTTTCACAAGAAGGCCAGAGGCGAAACGGAGTTTCGCAGGAAGTTCTTTGCCAAGCTTTCTTTCAAGAAAGCGTGCGGGCGACGCCGGTTTTGCGGGCGGCCTCCGCCACAGCGGCGGCCACGGCGGGGACCACACGGGGGTCGAAGGGCTTGGGGATGATGTTCTCCTCGGACAGCTCCTCCTCCGGGATGACGGCGGCCAGGGCCATGGCGGCGGCCATCTTCATCTCCTCGTTGATGTCGCTGGCCCGCACGTCCAGCGCCCCCCGGAAGATGCCGGGGAAGGCCAGCACGTTGTTGATCTGGTTGGGGTAGTCGCTGCGGCCGGTGGCCACCACCCGGGCCCCGCCCGCCCGGGCGTCGTCGGGGAAGATCTCCGGCGTGGGGTTGGCGCAGGCAAAGACGATGGCGTCCCGGTTCATGGTGGACACCATCTCCGGAGTGACCAGGTTGGGGGCGGACACGCCGATGAACACATCAGCCCCCACCAGCAGGTCGGCCAGGGTCCCCTGCTTCTTCTCCAGGTTGGTGCGCTTGGCGATCTCCTGCTGGGCCCAGTTCATGTTGGGGTTCCCCTCGTACAGGGCGCCGAACTTGTCGCACAGGGTAATGTCCCGGAACCCGGCCTGAAGGAGCAGCTTGGTGATGGAGATGGCGGCAGAGCCCGCCCCGGAGAACACCACCTTCACGTCCTCCTTCCGCTTGCCCACCACCCGCAGTGCGTTGGTCAGACCGGCCAGAGCGATGATGGCGGTGCCGTGCTGGTCGTCGTGGAACACGGGGATGTCGCACTTCTCCTTCAGCTTCCGCTCGATCTCAAAGCAGCGGGGGGCGGCGATGTCCTCCAGATTGATGCCACCGAAGGAGCCGGAGATGTTGTAGACAGTCTGGACAAACTCGTCCACGTCCTTGGTCTTGACGCACAGCGGGAAGGCGTCCACCCCGCCGAAGGACTTGAACAGCACGCACTTGCCCTCCATCACCGGCATCCCGGCCTCCGGGCCGATGTTCCCAAGCCCCAGCACGGCGGAGCCGTCGGTGATAACGGCCACCAGGTTATGGCGGCGGGTGAGGGCATAGCTCTCCGCCGGGTCCTTCTGGATCTCCAGGCAGGGCTGGGCCACGCCGGGGGTATAGGCCAGGGACAGGGCCTCCTTGTTGTCGGCGGGCACGGTGGCCACCACCTCGATCTTTCCCTTCCACTCCCGGTGCAGCCGGAGAGATTCCTTCGCGTAATCCATGGGTATGTTCCTCGCTTTCCTGTATGCCCCTGGGGGCGTGTTTTCCTCTTCATTATACCTGCTTCCCGGAAAATCGCAACACAGCAGGCTGATTTTTTTGCCGTCCGACGTCAAAAAATAGACACAGACCGCCGCTGGCGGCCTGCGTCTGTGACCCGCCGGGCGGCGGTTTTTACAGCGTGTCCTCCTCGTCCCGGTCCAGAGGAGCGTCCAAATCAAAGGGGGGGCGCGTCCTCCTGAGGAACTGAAGCCGCAGGGGGCTCCGGGGCGGCCTCCGGCTGGCCGGGGGCCTGGGAGACGATCCCCTGCCGGTACTGGATCTCCTGCCACTGCTCCTTGGTGATGAGCAGCTGCCGGGCCTTGGAGCCCTCGAAGGGTCCCACGATCCCCTTCTCCTCCATCTGGTCCACCAGACGGGCCGCCCGGGCATAGCCCAGCTTCAGGCGGCGCTGGAGCATGGAGACGGAGGCCTGTCCGGTCTCCAGCACCACCTCGATGGCAGAGTTGATGAGCTCGTCGTACTCCTCCTCCCCGCTCTCCGACGGGTTGGAGCCGCCCACGCCCTTGGAGGCCTTGTCCTTCTCGGCGGCGTGTTGTTCGATCTCCTGCATGACCTGGTCGTCATACTGGGCCGTGCCGCTGTTCTGCTTGACAAAGTCCACCACAGAGGCCACCTCCTGATCGGAGATGAGACAGCCCTGCACCCGGGTGGGCTTTCCGGATCCCAGCGGGAAGTAGAGCATATCGCCCCGGCCCACCAGCTTTTCGGCCCCCTGGGTGTCCAGAATGATCCGGGACTCCATGGCGGAGGCCACGGCGAAGGCGATCCGGCTGGGAATGTTGGCCTTCATCAGGCCGGTGATCACATCGGCAGAAGGGCGCTGGGTGGCGATGATCAGGTGCATCCCGCTGGCGCGGCCCATCTGGGCCACCCGGCAGATGGACTCCTCCACCTCCTTGGCGGCCACCAGCATCAGGTCGGCCAGCTCGTCGATGACCACAACCACCTGGGGCAGCTTCTCCATCCCCTCGGTCCGGGCCGCCTTGGCGTTGTAGGAGGCCAGGTCGCGGACTCCCACCTCGGAGAACATCCGGTAGCGCTTCATCATCTCGGTCACCGCCCACTGGAGGGCGCCCGCCGCCTTCTTCGGGTCGGTGACCACGGGAATGAGCAGGTGCGGGATACCGTTGTAGATGCCCAGCTCCACCATCTTGGGGTCCACCATGATGAGGCGGACCTCCTCCGGGTGGCCTTGTACAGCAGGGAGATGATCAGGGAGTTGGTGCACACCGACTTACCGGAGCCAGTGGTGCCGGCGATGAGCAAATGGGGCAGCTTTGCGATGTTGCCCACGATGCATTTGCCGCCGATGTCCTTGCCCACGGCGAAGGACACCTTGGAGGGACTGTCCTGGAACTCGGAGGAGCTGAGCACAGTTCGGATGTTCACCGGGGAGACCAGCTTGTTGGGCACCTCGATGCCCACCATGGAGATCTTGCCCGGGATGGGGGCGATCCGCACCCCGGAGGCCCCCAGGGACAGGGCGATGTCGTCGGACAGGTTGGTCAGCTTGTTCAGCCGGACACCCTGATCCAGCTCCAGCTCATACCGGGTGACCGAGGGCCCCCGGGTGACGTTGACAATATTGGCGTCGATGCCAAAGGAATGGATGGTGTCGGACAGGCGCTGCTTGTTGGCGTTGAGTTCCACCAGGGCCTCTCCCCCCAGCTCTCCGCTCCCCTGGGTGAGCAGTTCCAGAGGAGGGTGCTGATAGGGCGGCGTCTCCAGCTCCATCCCGGCCTGGATGTGCTGGGCCATCTCCTGGGCCGCCTGCTGGCGCTCCGCGTCCCGGCCAGACCTGGAGACGGCCGGCTCCCGCACCACCTCCGGCATGGGGGGCGGCGGGGTCTCAGTCAGGGGCTTGGGAGCGGGAGCGGGCACAAGCTCCGCCGCGGGGGCAGGCTCCGGCTCACGCAGGAAGGACGGGGTGGGGTTCTCCTCCGGCTCCGGGAGATCAGGCTCCGGAGGCACTGCGGGCGCTGCAGGCTGGGGAACAGGCTCCGTGACCGGCGCAGGGGCAGGGGCGGGCTGCGGCTCAGGCTGTCTGACCTGGGCCGCAGCAGCGGCCAGCACCTGATCCGGGGTCGGGACCCGGGGCCTGCGGTCAAAGAAGCCTTTCTTCTTTTCCACCGGGGCGGCTGCGGCCGGCTCCTTCCCCACGAGGGGGCCGTCCTCCACTGGAATGTCGATCTCCGCTGCCCGGCGGCTGGTGTGCTCCGGGACTGCCGCCCGGCTGGGAGCGGTCCTTGGGCGGCTGGGCCGCTCCGGGATCTCCTGGGGCTCATACTGGGGCCGGTTGAAGATCCAGTCGGCCACATCCAGAATGGTGAGGCGGAACGCCCCCAGGGCCATGAGCAGGAAGGCCAGCACAAAGACCACGGTGGATCCCCAAACGCTCACCGCCTGGACCAGCGCCTGGGCCAGCACTCCGGCGGCCGCGCCGCCGCTGGTCATGGCCCGGCCGCTCTCCCACAACGTCTTGAGCAGGGCTCCGTCCCAGGGCAGGACCTGGACCGTCAGCCCGTGGACCGTGCAGGCCATCATCAGGGGCATCAGCAGGGCGCACACCACCGGAAGGCACACCGGACGCCCGCGGTGGAAGGCCAGGATATAGCTGGTCAGCAGAAGGGCCGGGGGCACCAGCCAGAAGCCGTACCCGATCAGCCCCTTCACCAGCCCACAGAAGAAATCGATGAAGAGGGCCTCGATGTGAAAATAGCCCAGGGCAGAGAAAAGGGCCAGCAGCAGGCAGGCCACCGCCCCGATCTCCCGGCGGAAGGGCTGGTGAGCGGGCTGGGGCGGCTGCTTTTTCCTGCTGCCGGATGTACTGCTCCTGGATCTGGAGCTGGAACTGGAGGAGGCGGTCCGCCGTCCGCCGGATGAGGCGGCCCGGCTCCCCCCTTTTTTCTTTTGTGTCGTTGCCATAAACTCTTGTCCTTTCCCAGGAAATATGACCGGTCCTCCGGTCGGACCGGAGCGGATCAGGCCGCGGGGACCAGGGTGAAGCCGGTCAGGCTCAGCACCAGGAAGAGCGCGCCCGCACCCCAGCAGTAGTAGGCAAAGGCGCCGAACTTCCCCTTGGCGGTCAGAAGATTCACCAGGCCGATGGAGAAATACCCCACCACGCCGGCGAAGGCCATGCCCAGCAGATACTTGGGCAGGAGAGACAGATCCACGCCCCCCTCCTGGACCACGTCCACCGCCTTCAGGATGGTGGCGCCGAGCACAGCGGGCAGGGACATGAGGAAGGAGAAGCGCACGGCGAACTTCCGGTCCAGGCCGCAGGCCATGCCGGCGGCGATGGTGCTCCCCGACCGGGACAGGCCGGGCAGGGTGGCTACGCTCTGGGCCACACCGATGAGCAGCGCATCCTTCAGGGTGGCGCTCCGGGCGGTCTTGTGTCCGTGGGCCATCCGGTCAGACAGGAAGAGGACCGCACCGGTGAGCAGAAGGATGCAGCTGACCGCCGCAGGATAGTTGCCGATCTGCTCCACATAGTCCTTGATGGGCAGCACCAGGAACAGAGGCAGGGTGGCTACGATGATCAGCAGGATCAGCCGCCGGGCCGCCGGAGGCTCCCCCTGGCTGCGGTACTGGGGGACGAACAGGGCGCGGATCCCCAGGAAAAACTCTGTGATCATCTCCCATATATCGCTCCAATAATAGACAAACACGGCGATCAGAGTGGCGAAGTGGAGCAGGACGTTGAACAGGTTATCCGTCTCCGGCATCCCAAAAAAGTGCTGGAACAGGGTCAGGTGCCCGGAACTGGAAATGGGCAGAAATTCAGCGACGCCCTGGATGATCCCCAGGACGGCGGCCATCAGATATGACACAGTCTATGTACCTCCGTTGTTTACAGATTGCCCCATGGGCATTACAATCTATATTAACACAGATGTTCCTTCAATGCCAGTCTTTTTCAGAAATCCCTCCCTGCGATCTGGCCAGACAGCAGGGAGGGGCGAAACGGGGCGGGACCGCCCGGGTTCAGGGGGCGTCGGACTCTTTCCGCTCCCGGATCATACGGTGGAGACAGTCCAGGGCTGCGGACAGGCCGCCAATCTCATCGATGAGGCCCAGCTGGACCGCCTCCTCCCCATAAATCACACTGCCCACGTCGGCGGCCAGTTCCCCCGTTTGGAGCATCAATCGTGTAAAGTCCTCCCGCTTCACACGACTGTTGGCGGTGACAAACTGGGTGATCCGCTCCTGGATGCGCTCGAAGTAGTAAAAGGTCTGGGGGACGCCGATGACCAGACCGTTCAGACGCACCGGGTGGATGGTCATGGCGGCAGATGGGGCGATGAAGGACCGCTTGGCGGACACGGCCAGGGGCACCCCGATGGAATGTCCGCCCCCCAGCACCAGGGACACTGTGGGCTTGGACATACTGGCGATGAGCTCCGCGATGCCCAGCCCCGCCTCGATGTCGCCCCCCACCGTGTTCAGCAGCACCAGCAGGCCGTCCACCTCGTCGCTCTCCTCCACCAGGGCCAGAAGGGGCATGACGTGCTCATATTTGGTGCTCTTGCTGCTGGGGGGCAGGACCTGATGTCCCTCGATCTGCCCCACGATGGTGAGCACATGGACCGCCCCCCGCTTGGAGTGGATCAGCGAGGAGCCAAACTCCAGGATCTGCTGTGTCCCCGGGTCCTCCGGGCTCTGCTCCGTTCTCTCCTGTTCCTCCATAACGGCTGTTCCTCCTTTGTTCCAAAACTCCCTGTCAGGATGCCCGAAACAGAGGATCTTATCCATATTTTATCCCAAATTGCCCACTCTACTTTTCGTAGGTTGCCTTTTGCGGCGGATACAGGTAGAAGATACTGTGTCTCCTGTTCCTTCTGCCGCATGCGGTACTCGCCTGCTGGCATCTTTATGACCGACTGGTCGTGGCCCCGGAGCTGGGCGTCATCGGCGGCGCTGACGGGCTTACCGCCATCGTTACCGTCTCCACCGCCGCCTTCTGGTCCTGGCTTCAGCCGCTCCGTTTGACCGCGGCGGCCCTGGCGTCCTTTGTTCTGGCCCTCCGGGTGCGGAGGCTGGAAAAGCGGCTGAAGGACCGGGAGTCTGAGTCCGCTTCTGATTGAAAAATCCTCTGTTCCCCCTTGACAAACCGCCCGTTTTCAGTACAATAGTGTCTGCTAAAACACGTTGTGGATTTTTCCGGCCATTGGTCCCTTTTCGCCACACAGCTGCCCGCAGGGGCGCTGTGTGGCTTTTTTCTGGAATTCAGGAGGTATGCCGAAACAATGAACGAAGCCTTTATGCGGGAGCGGCCTGTTCTGCCGCTGATCGTCACTATGTCCCTGCCCATGGTGCTGTCCATGCTGGTCAACTCCCTCTACAATATTGTGGACAGCTTTTTCGTGGCCCAGATCAGCGAGGCGTCCATGACCGCCCTCTCCCTGGTCTACCCCATTCAGAACCTGGTCAACGCGTTAGCCATTGGGTTCGGGGTAGGACTGAACGCGGCCATCTCCTTCTATTTAGGCTCGGAGCGCCGGGACCGGGCCAGCGCGGCGGCGGTCCATGGGTTGGCCCTCAGCGCGGTCCACGGGGTGGTCCTGACCGGCTTGACCATCGTCCTGCTCCCCTCCTTCCTTGAGATGTTCACCCAGGACCCGGAGGTGCTGGAGCTGGGGGTGCGGTACGGGCGGACGGTGTTCTGCTTCTCCCTGCTGCTCTCCCTGGGGCTGGCCTATGAAAAGATCTTCCAGGCAGTGGGCCGGATGAAGGTCCCCATGGCAGCCCTGCTGACCGGCTGTCTGACCAACATCATTCTGGATCCGCTGCTGATCTTCGGGCCCGGCCCCTTCCCAAAGCTGGGCATCGAGGGGGCCGCTCTGGCCACCGGAATCGGACAGACCCTGACCCTCCTGGTCTATCTGGCTGTCTGGCGCTCCTGCGCACTTCCTGTCACATTGAGCCGGAGGGCGCTGGCCTGGGACTGGCGGCTGGACCTCCGCCTGTACTCTGTGGGCATCCCGGCGACGCTGAGCCTGGCGCTGCCTTCCCTGCTGATCTCCGCCCTCAACAGCATCCTGTCCGCCTTCTCTCCCATCTATGTGGTGATTCTGGGCATCTACTATAAACTCCAGACCTTCCTCTATCTCCCCGCCAGCGGCATCGTCCAGGGGATGCGCCCCGTCATTGGCTACAACTACGGAGCGGGGGAACAGGGCCGGGTCCGGGAGATCTATCGGGTCACCCTGGGGCTGTGCGCCGCCATCATGGCGGCGGGTACTGTCCTCTGCCTGGCCATCCCCGCCCAGCTGATGGGGCTGTTCACCCAGAACCCGGAGAGCATCCGGGCGGGGGGCCGAGGCGCTCCGCATCATCAGCGCGGGCTTTCTGGTCTCCTCGGTCTCCGTGGCTGCCGGCGGTGCGCTGGAGGGGCTTGGCAAGGGCGGCCCCTCGCTGGTGATCTCACTGCTGCGCTATACCCTGGTGATGATCCCAGCCGCCTGGCTCCTCAGCCGCCTGATTGGGCCCGCCGGGGTCTGGCACGCCTTTTGGCTCTCTGAGGCGGTCACCGCCCTGCTGTCCATCCTCATCTACCGCCGGTCCGTCCGGTGACGCACAAGGCCGCCGGCAAACAAGCCGGCGGCCTTTCAAATCAGAAACAGCACAGCCAAAAAGCCCAGATTGAGCAGGGTGAACAGCTTCAGATAGGGGCTGCGCAGCTCCGGCTCCCGCTCCACCAGCTGCTTGTAGGAGATCAGGCTGGCCATGGAGGCGATCAGCGTCCCCAGCCCTCCCAGGTCCACCCCGATGATGAGCTCTCTCAGGTCGCTGCTGTATCCGGACAGGAGCATGGCGGCGGGGACGTTGCTGATGACCTGGCTGAGGACCACCCCGAGCAGCCGGTCCCGGCCCTCCAGCGCCCCGCGGATCCACACCTGGAGCCCCTCCAGCTGCTTGATATTGCCTACAAAGATAAAAAAGAACACGAAGGTAAACAGCAGAGAATAGTCGATCCGGGCAAAGAGCCTCCGGTCCTTCCACAGCAGAAGGGCCGTCACCACTGCCAGCAGGACCCCATGGGGCACCATTCCGCCCACCGCCGCTACACACAGCAGAAAGAGGCCGAGATAAAAACACACCGGTCCCTGGCGGAGTGGCGGCGCCTCCCCCAGGCGGATGGACAGCGTTCCGTGCCCGCAGCCGAAGCGGACGCACAGCAGGAGCAGCAGGGCCGCGCCCACTGTATATGGCGCGGTGAGCCCCAGAAACTCCGGCAGAGACAGGCCGGACAGGGAGAACAGATAGAGATTCTGGGGGTTGCCGATGGGGGTGAACATACTGCCCAGATTGGCCGCAATGGTCATCAGCGCCACAGCAAAGCACAGCCGTTTCCGCTGACTGGCCATCTCCAGCATCATCATGCCCAGGGGGACGAAGGTGATCAGGGCCACATCGTTGGTGATCAGCATACTGCCCACAAAGCACAGGAACACCAGGGTGGCCAACAAGCCCCGCACAGTCCGCACCCTGGAGAGCACCCGGGCGGCTGCATACTGGAGAAACTGCTCCTCCCGCAGCCCCTCCACCAGCAGCATCAGGCAGAACAGCGTGATCAGGGTGTTGCAATCGATGTAGCTCAGGTAGCCCGGTCCGGGGGGCTCGATCAGACAGGAGGATACAGCCAGGCATAGTGAGATGGTCAACACTGTGTCACGCCGGAACCACCCTAAGATCCGTTTTCCCAAAGTCTCGTCCTCCTCATAAAACGGGGCCGCTGAACAGCGGCCCCATTTTGTCCTTATTTTGCCTCGTAAATGGCTTTCACGCCCTTGAAGGTCATATAGCAGTCCAGCTTCCCCACCGTCTCAAAGGGGGAGTGCATGGACAGCACCGGAACCCCGGCATCCAGGGTGTCGATGTTCCGCTCCGCCATGAACATGGCCACAGTGCCGCCGCCGCCGGCGTCCACCTTGCCCAGCTCGGCCATCTGCCAGACCACATCCGCCCGGTCCAGTACGCCGCGCACATACGCCACCAGCTCCGCAGAGGCGTCGGAGGCCCCGGACTTGCCCCGGGCCCCGGTGTACTTGCACAGGCCCATGCCGTAGTTCACCAGGGCACTGTTCCGCTTCTCGTACACCTCGGCAAAATTGGGGTCATAGGCCGCCGTCACATCGGCGGACAGGCAGAAGGAGCGCTCATAGCAGGCCCGCAGGGGCACGTTCTGGCTCTGGCACAGATCCTCCATAAAGGTGTCGAAGGCGGCGGATTTCATGCCAGTGACCCCCTCGGAGCCGATCTCCTCCTTGTCCGCCAGCATACACACCGCAGTGCGCTCCGGGTCGTTCAGCTGGAGGATGGCCGCCAGGGAGGCGTAGGCGCACACCCGGTCGTCGTGGCCGTAGGCCCCGATGAGAGAGCGGTCAAAGCCCACGTCGCTGGCCCGGAAGGCCGGAACGGCGGACAGCTCCGCAGAGATGAAGTCCTCCTCCACGATGCCGTACTTCCGGTTCAGCAGCTCCAGGATGGACAGCTTGACCCGGTCGCTCCCCTCGTCATCCGCCAGGGGGCGGCTGCCCACCAGGATATTCAGGCTCTCCGCGGGGATGGCCTCTCCCAGGGGCTTTCTGGACTGCTCCGCCCCCAGGTGGGGCAGGAGGTCGTCCACGGTGAACAGGGGATCCCCCTCCCCGTTGCCCACGGAGACCCGGACCACCTGGCCGCTCTTGAGGGCCACCACGCCGTGGAGCTCCAGGGGGATGGTGACCCACTGGTATTTTCTCAAGCCGCCGTAGTAGTGGGTCTTGAGGAAGGCCAGCTCATCCGCCTCATACAGGGGATTCTGCTTCAGGTCCAGGCGGGGGGAGTCGATATGGGCCGCGGCGATGTTCACGCCCTGGTCCAGCCCCCGGCGGCCCAGCACCGCCAGCATGACCGCCTTGCCCCGGTTGGCCCGGTACACCTTGTCCCCCGGCTTGAGCGCCATCCCGCGCTGGTAGGCACGGAAACCGGCGGCCTCCGCCAGAGCGATGGTCCGGTCCACACACTCCCGCTCCGTCTTGCCGGCGTCCAGAAACTGCTTATAGCCGGTGCAGTAGGCGTCCATGGCCTCCAGCTCCGCCCGGTCCACCCGGTCATAGCCGTTTTTCTTCGTATAGCTCAGGGCCTTCCGCAGCTGCTCGCCCCGGCTGTTCTCCTGTTCCTTCATGGTTCAGACCTCCTTCGTCGTCTGCTGTAAGATCGTCTGGAGCAGCGCCTTGGCCCGGACGGAAAATTCCTCCGCGCTGGCGCAGTCGTTCACCAGAACATGGCCGCAGTGCCCGCGGAAATACTCCTCCGGCTTCTGGGCCCGCACCCGGGACCAGGCGTAGTCCTCCGGGATCCCCTCCCGGGCCATGATCCGGCGCACCCGCACCTCCGGCGGGGCGGTGACTGCCACGGTGGCGGAACACAGGCGGTCCAGCCCGCTCTCCACCAGTGCGATGGCGTCGATGGCGGCCAGGGCTCTCCCCTGCCGCCGGCACTCCTCCACCAGCGCCCGGGTCCGGTCCACGGTGGCTGTCTGGGCCACCGCATTGAGCTGTGCCAGCTTCTCCGGGTCACCGAACACGATGGCCCCCAGCCGCTTGCGGTCGATGGAGCCGTTCTCCCCCTCTCAGGGGACCGAAGCGCCGCTCCAGCTCATGCTGCAGGATGGGATCGTGCTCCAAAAGCTCGTGGTATACCGCATCGCAGTCGATGACCGCGCCTCCCAGGGCCTCTACCTCCCGCAGAAGGGTGGTTTTCCCCCGCCCCAGTGGGGCCGGTGATGCCGATCAGGACCATCTCAGCGCTTCCGGGTCAGCCAGGCCAGACCCTCCTGCTCGTTCTCCCAAAAACCCACCTGGTCGCCCCGGTTGCAGCCAAAGATAAAGTTCCGCATGGAGGTCTGGTAGCAGTCGTAAAAATCACCCACGATGGCCAGCCGCATTTTGTTCTGAGTAAAGGGCTTGAGCACCTGCTCCGCCACGCCGCTGGACAGCGTGAACAGCTCCGGAACGAAGGAACTGCGGTCCATCAGCATAGCGGTGCAGCCCGTCTGAAAACGCACCGCGTTGATCAGCTTGGCCGCATCCTGGCCGTCGGACAGAGGGTAGTCAGGCCGGACCACGGCCACGTTCTGTTTGATCGTATAGTTCATCATAATATGTGATTCTCATTCCTTTGTGTTTATTTGACTTCCACGATATGGAATCCAGCCGCCTTGTTCAGGCGGTTGTTGATGGCCAGCCCCAAACCGGACGGATCAGGACACTGGGCCCAGATCCGGGGGACCTCCGTGTGGTCGAAGGCCCGAAGGGCGTCGAAAATATGGCGGGCCTGGGCGGATTTGTCTCCCGCCGGGCCCATCCTTTGGATCTGACAGCCGGGGAACTCCCCAGCAAACTCGTCAAAGCAGATCACGCCGTCCCCCGGCGTCAGGCTGCGGGCGATGTGCTCCGCAGTGCGCTCCGGCGGACCGGCCACCACTGTCACAGGCGCCTTGGGGGCGTAGTGGCGGTACTTCATTCCCGGGGCCCGGGGCTTTTCTCCCGCGGACATCAGCCGGGTGACCGCCTGGTCCACCTCCACCCGGCCCAGGACGGACTCCAGCTGCTCCAGCGTGATACCGCCGGGCCGCAGCAGCCGGGGCGGGGTCTCCGTCAGGTCCACGATGGTGGACTCCACCCCCACGGAGCAGGGACCGCCGTCCACGATGGCGTCGATCCTTCCCTCCATGTCCTCCGCCATGTGGGCGGCGGTAGTGGGGCTGGGCCGCCCGGAGGTGTTGCCCGACGGGGCTGCCACCGGCACCTCTGCCGCCTGGAGGATCGCCCGGCACACCGGGTGGGAGGGACAGCGCATCCCCACCGTATCCATCCCAGCCGTCACCACATCGGGCACGATGGGCCTGCGCTTCAGGATCATGGTCAGCGGCCCCGGCCAGCAGGCCCGGGCCAGGTCAAAGGCGGACTGAGGGATGTCCGCACAATACCGCTCCAGATGGTCCGCCGAGGGGATATGCAGGATCAGGGGGTTGTCCTGGGGGCGGCCCTTGGCCTCAAAGATATGGGCCACCGCCTCCGGATCCAGGCCGTTGGCCCCCAGTCCGTACACCGTCTCCGTGGGGATGCCCACCAGACCGCCGGAGCGGAGGATAGCCGCGGCCTCCTCCACATCCTCCGGCCCCAGGTGACGGGTCTCCCGGCCGCCCTTCTCCCCCAGGATCAGGGTCAGCAGATCCTCCGGTGTGGAGGCCAGATAGTCGGCCCCCTCCTGCTCCAGCTCCTGGCGGGACCGGAAGCCCCACAGAACGCCGCAGCTGGTCAGACCGCCGTTCTTGGCCGTCTGGATGTCCACATTGCTGTCCCCCACGAACAGGGTGTTCTCCTGGGACGCCCCCATCCGCTCCATCAACCTGTGCAGCAGCGTGGGGTCCGGCTTGGTGGGGATGCCGGTGAGCGCCCCCTGCACCAGAGGGAAAATTTGGGGGTAATAGCCCTCCACCACGGGTCCGGCCATCTCGTCAGCCTTATTGGACAGCACCGCGATGGACACACCCGCCTCCTTCAGCCGCCGGACCGCCTGGAGCATCCCGGGATAGGGCGCGGTCTGGTCCGCCTTGTGGACACCGTACCAGGCCATGAACTCCCCCAGGGCCTGCTCCAGAACAGGCGCCCCGGTCCCCTCCGGTGCAAAGCGCTCCACCAGCTTGGGGATACCGTTGCCTACCATTCGCTTGAATTCGTCCACGGAGTGGGTCGGCCAGCCATGAAGGCGGCAGACGTGGTTGCCCGCATTTGCCAGGTCGTCGATGGTGTTCAGCAGGGTGCCGTCCAGATCAAAGATCACATAGGGATACATGGTCCGGCCTCACTCATAGATCCCGATTTCCATGCCGCCGATCTCAATGGCGGTTTCCCTGGAAAATCCGGCCCGCTGGAGGTATGCCTTCACCGCGATCTGCGCATATTTGGGGTTCACCCGCTCGTCCTCCAGGTCCAGGTCGATGCGGCCCTGACGGCCGCCGCAGACGGAGCCGTTATCCTCCAGCACCTCGTTCAGCTCGCCCACAACGTCGGCCAGCTCCTTGCCCTGGGGCAGCTGCTGATAATGAATGTAGAGTTCCATGGTATTTCTCCTTTTTTCTGTTTGCCGGACGCGCCGGAGATCAGTCCGTCCCCTGGGAACGGAGACGCTCCGCCTGGTCGGCGGTCACCAGCGCGTTGATGACCTCATTGAGGTCGCCATCCATGATAGTATCAATTTTGTATAAGGTCAAGCCAATTCTGTGGTCGGTGACCCGCCCCTGGGGAAAGTTATAGGTCCGGATCCGCTCGTTCCGCATCCCGGTGCCCACCTGGCTACGGCGCTGGGCGGTGTACGCCCCCTCCACCTTCTCCTGCTCCGCCTCGTACAGGCGGGAGGCCAGAAGGCGCATGGCCTTGTCCCGGTTCTGGAACTGGCTGCGCTCCTGCTGGCACTCCACCACCATACCCGTTGGCCGGTGGATCAGACGCACCGCAGAGGAGGTCTTGTTCACGTGCTGTCCCCCGGCGCCGGAGGCGCGGAACACCTGCATCTCCACGTCCGCCGGGTTGAGCTGGACGTCCACCGTCTCCATCTCAGGCAGCACCGCCACAGTGGCGGTGGAGGTGTGGACCCGTCCGCCGGACTCGGTCTCCGGCACCCGCTGGACCCGGTGGACCCCGCTTTCAAACTTGAGTCGGGACCAGGCCCCCTCCCCTTCTATTGTAAAGGAGATCTCCTTGATCCCACCCAGTTCTGTTTCACTCAGGCTGTCCACCTCTGTTTTCCAGCGGCTGCGCTCGGCGTACATGGAGTACATCCGGTACAGGGAGTGGGCGAACAGGGCCGCCTCCTCCCCGCCCACGCCGGCCCGGATCTCCACAATGACATTCTTGTTGTCATTGGGGTCCTTGGGCAGGAGCAGGAGCTGAAGCTGTCCCTCCAGCCGCTCCAGCTCCGCGTTGGTCTGGAGCAGCTCCTCCTGAGCCAGCTCTCTCATCTCCGGGTCGGACAGCAGCTCCTCTGCCTGAGCCAGGCGCTCCCGGGCGGCCAGATAGCTTCGATAGGTTTCCACCACCGGGCTCAGTTCATTCTGCTCCTTATTCAGACGGGCCACCGCGGCGGGGTCGTCATAGGTCTCCGGGGCGGCCAGTCGTGCCTCGATCTGGCTGTATTTTGCCTCAATGGCGGCAAGTTTCTCCAGCATAGGAACCTCCAGCATTGGATCTTCAACGGGCGGCCGCAGGCCGCCAAATTCCTCATTCCTAATTCCTAACTCTTAGCGCCTAACCTGCCCGGTCGAACAGGAAGGACTTCACCAGGGCCAGCGGCTCCCGGACATACATATACAGCCGGGAGGGCAAATGGCTGGCGGGGGCCGCCAACGTGGAGACCTGCTCAAAGCCCGCCCGCTCCGCCAACATCCTGGCCCGGGTCAGGTGAAAGCCGTTGGACACCAACAGCACTCCGTCCGAGGTGTCGATCCCCTCCCGGTCCAGCAGCCGTCTGGAATAGTCTAAATTTTGGGCGGTGTTGTGGGAGTCCGGCTCCAGGAGCACCTTCTCCTCCTCCACTCCGTGGGCGGTGAGATAGTCGGCCATGGCCTGGGCCTCGCTGGTGGGCTCGTCCGGCCCCTGGCCGCCGGAGACCACCACCGTCATATCCGGGTGGTCCTCCAGATAGTCCAGGGCCTCATCCAGCCGGTCCCGCAGCAGCACTGAGGGCCCGTCCTGACGCACCTGACAGCCCAGGATCACCATGACCTCCGGCTCCCCCTGGATGTGGTCGTATGCGCCGTACATCACACAGGCGAACAGGCCGCAGAAGGACAGAACTCCCACCAGGATCAAAGCCAGCAGAGCCCGGATCCACCCGGCAAGGTATTTTCCTTTATCCTTTCTCTGCTTCAATTGCTTTTACCCCCTCGCCTCTTCCAGCTGGGCGGACAAGGTCTCCCAGCGGTCATAGAGCCCCTGGAGCTCCGCCTCCAGAGCCTCCCGCTGCTCGTACAGCTCCTGAAGCTTCAGATAGTCCGCGGAGGCCTCCTCGATCTGGAGGGAGAGGGCGTCCATGGCCTCCTCCGCCTTGGCCACCGCCCGCTCGGCGGCGGTCACCTCTTTTTCCAGGTTCTTGGTCCCGCCAGGCCGCTTGGGCTTCTCTTTTTTCCGCTCCGGCTCCGCCGCCTTTGCTGGCGCGGGGACGGTGTCTGAGGCCGCCTGCCCCGCCGCGCCCCGGGCCCGGGCGGCCTGGAACTCCTGATAGGTCCCGCAGAAATCCGTGATCTGTCCATTTTCCAGCAGCCAGATCCGGCTGGCAAAGCGGTCAATAAAGTACCGGTCATGGGAGACGAAGAGCAGATTCCCCTCGTATTCCTCCACCGCCTCCTCGATCCACTCCCGGCTCTGAATGTCCAGGTGGTTGGTGGGCTCGTCCAGCACCAGCAGATTGATCTTTTCGTCCATCAGCATACACAGGCGCAGACGGCTCTGCTCGCCGCCGGACAGGGCGGATACCGGCTTGAACACATCCTCGCCCCGGAATTTGAACGCCGCCAGCCGGTTCCGCGCCGACTGGGCAGTGCAGTCCTGGGCGTAGATCAGGGTGTCCACCAGGCTGCGCTCCGGGTGGTCAAAGTGGACATGCTGCGGCAGGTATCCAACCTTTACAGTCGGCCCCATCCGGACCTTACCGCCGTCTGGCGCCTCCTCGCCCAGGATCATTTTCAGCAGCGTGGTCTTGCCGCTGCCGTTGTCTCCGATCAGGGCGATGCGCTCGCCGCCGGCCACTTCCAGCCCCAGGCCGGAAAAGAGGGTGCGCCCGCCGAAGCCCTTGGTGAGGCCCTTGATGGTCAGCACCTCGTCCCCGCGGAACTCCCGCTCTCCGAAGCGGACCTCCATCTTCCGCTCCTTTTTGGGGCGGTCGGTGACCCGCATCCGCTCGATGCGCTTCTCCATGGATTTGACCCGCTTAAAGGTCTTGTCCATTCCGGAATAGGCCCACACCCGCATCTGCTCTGCGGCCTTCTCCAGCTGCTCGATCTTGGCCTGCTCCTTCTCGTACTGCTTCAGCTTCTCCTCATAGCGGCGCTCCTTCTCCACGGCGTAGAAGCTGTAACTGCCCTGGTAAAATTCCGCCCGGCCCTCCTGGATCTCGATGATGCGGTCCACCACCTGGTCCAGAAAATAACGGTCGTGGGAGACGGTGAGCACCGTCCCCTTGAACTTGCCCAGATACTCCTCCAGCCACTCGGTGGCCCGCAGGTCCAGGTGGTTCGTCGGCTCATCCAGCAGCAGGATGTCGGTGTCCTCCAGGATCAGACGGGCCAGGTTCACCCGGGTCTTTTCCCCGCCGGACAGGCTTTCAAACAGCTGCTCCCGCATGGCCTGTGGGATGGACAGTCCGTTGCACACTTTGTTAATCCTGGTGTCCGTCTCATAGCCTCCGGCCGCCTCATAGGCCGTCGTGAGCTTGTCATACCGGGACATCAGGGCCGGGTCCGTGCCAGAGGCCATCTCCCGGGTGAGCCGGGCCAGCTCGTCCTCCATTTTGCGCAGGGGCTCAAAGGCGGTGGCCAGCACATCCTCCACGGTATAGCCCTCCGGGTAGACCGGGATCTGGGAGATCAAGCCCATCCGCTTTCCCGGGGCGATCATCACCTCGCCCTCGTCATAGTCCATCGCGCCGGTGAGGATGCGCAGCAGCGTGGTCTTGCCACAGCCGTTGGGACCCAGCAGGCCCACCCGCTCCCCAGTGTCCACCTGGAAGGTGAGCCCATCTAAAATTTTCGTGCCAACCTCAAACTCTTTCACCAGGTTGGAGACAGATATGTCGATCATAGCGTCCTCTTTGGTTTGATTGATGTGCCCCTCCCTGACTGAAGGGGCGGCAGTTTTTTCTTATTGCTCCGGCGTCAGCTCCAGAAGCTGGTCCACCAGCTCCTCCATCCGCATCCCCCGGGATGCCTTGACCAGGATGGTGCTGTCCGGCCGGATCAGCCCTGGGAGGATCTCCCGGGCGGCCTTCTTGTCCGCGCAGGGATAGACGGCGGTCATGCCGGCAGACTGTGCCCCCTCCGCCAGGTAGCGGGCCTGATCGCCCACCGCAACCAGGCAGTCGATCTTCCGCTTGCCCAGGTACTCCCCCACTCCGGTGTGGAGGGCGGGCGAGTAAGGCCCCAGCTCGAACATATCCCCCAAGACCGCCAGCTTCCAGGCGCTGCGGCTGTCCGCCAGCACACTGATGGCCGCCCGCATGGACTGGGGATTGGCGTTGTAGGTGTCGTCCAGAATGGTGATCCCGTTCCCCCGCTGCACCAGATTCATCCGCATCCGGGTGGGGACGAAGCGGGCGATCCCCTGCTCGATCTCATCGGCTGTCAGGCCGAAGTGCTCCCCCACCGCCGCGGCGATGAGGGTGGGATAGATCATGTGGCTGCCCAGGGCGGGGATGCACACCTCCCGGTCCATGGCCGGCGTGGTGAGACGGCTGCGCAGGGAGTCCAGCCCCTCGCTGCTGGCCGACTGGGCCCGGTACTCCAGGCCCTCCCCGCTGCCGCAGAACACCGCGGGCACCGGGGTCCGGCCCCGAAGGGTGGACAGGAGGGCGTCGTCCCCGTTGAGGATCAGCAGGCCGTTTTCCTTGCGGATGTGGGGCAGCAGCTCACACTTGGCCCGGAAGATGTTCTCCCGGCTGCCCAGCCGCTCGATGTGGGCGTCGCCGATGTTGGTGATGACCCCCACCTCCGGGCGGACGATGTCACCCAGGTAATCGATCTCCCCAAACCGGTCCATCCCCATCTCCACCACGCCGATCTGAACGCTGCGGTCCAGCCGGAGCAGGGTCAGGGGCAGGCCCACGTTGTTGTTGAAGTTCCCTTCCGTCTTGAGGACCTTGTACTTCACGGACAGGACCGAGGCGATCATGTCCTTGGCTGTGGTCTTGCCCACACTGCCCGTCACCCCCACGAAGGGGATCCGGAATTGCTCCTTGTACCAGAAGGCCAGGTCCCGCAGGGCGCGCTGGGTGTCCTCTACCTTGATGTAGAAGCGTCCCTCCTGATAGTGCTCCGGCTCCCGGGCAGTGAGGCATCCGGCGGCTCCCGCCTCCAGGGCGGAGCCGATATAGGTGTGGCCGTCGAAGCGCTCCCCCCACCAGGGGGAGGAACAGGGAACCGGGGTGGATGTCCCGGCTGTCTGTATCCACGCTGCTGACCGTCCGGTCCAGACTGGTTTCCGGCCCGATCAGCGTACCGCCCACGGCGGTGAGCAGGTCCCGTACTGTGATGGCTTCCATCTGCCCTTAAACTCCTTCCCGCCGGGCCTCCAGAGAGGCCTCCACGATGGTCTGGCACAGGTCGGCATAGCCGATACCAACCGCCGCCGCCTCCTGGGGCACCAGGCTGGTAGGAGTCATGCCGGGCAGCGTGTTGATTTCAAGGAAATAGGGGGTCCCGTCCTCGGTCACGATGAAGTCGGCCCGGGCATAGACGGACAGGCCGATGGTGCGGAACACGGCCAGGGCCGCCTCTCCCACTGCCTTCTCCCACTCCGGTGGAATCTCTGCGGGACACACCTCCCGGGCGGCGCCGGGCTGGTACTTGTTGGCGTAGTCATAGAAGTCCGCCTGGGGGATGATCTCAATGGAGGGCAGCGCCCGGCCGTTGAGCACTGCCACCTGGATCTCACGCCCCTTGATGTACTGCTCCAGGACCGTGCGTCCGCCCAAACGGACGCTCTCCTCCAGGCCCCGGCGCAGCTCCTCCCGGGTGTGGGCGATGGTCACGCCGATGGAGGAGCCGCTGGCAATGGGCTTTACCACCGCGGGAAGGGCGGTCTCCTCCGTCAGGACGTCCAGATTGTCCGCTGTGACGGTCACCGTCTGCCAGCGGGGGGTGCGCACCTGATCGGCCACCAGGCGCTTAGTCATATCCTTGTCCATAGCGATGGCGGAGCTGAGGCAGTTGGAGCCGGTGTAGGGCACCCCCAGCAGGTCCAGAGCGGCCTGGATGCGTCCGTCCTCTCCGCAGGCCCCGTGGAGAGCCAGATAGACCACATCCGCTCCGGCGCACAGTTCCAGCACCCCGGGACCGATGAGAGAAGGGCTCCGGTCGCTGCGGCTGGCCCGCACCTGCTCCAGGTCGGGGGCCTGAGGACTCACCTTTTTTGAACGCCTGGGGGATGGGGGCCTGGAAGGGGTCCACCGTCTGATCGGTCCCCTCCATGCCGAAGAACAGGTCCACCAGGGCCACCTGGTGCCCCTTGGAACGCAGCGCCTCGCACACCATGGCGCCGGAGGACAGGGAGACGTTCCGCTCCGGGCTGAGTCCACCGGCCAATACTACGATCTTCATGTTATCAAACCACCTTTATCAAGGATCTGGATCATGTTTACAGTTTACACGCTGACCATGTATTTTATCACAATCCCCGGCAATAGACAAGCCGGAGCGTCCAATTTTGCGGAATTCTTCCGCACCGGCCGCCGGAGGGCTTCAAGAGGCGGAACGAAACAGGACAAAAAAAGCCGCCCCCGGCTGGGGGCGAAGATCAACGGTCTGGAGGCCAATTTCTGCAATCAGGCTCAATGATAAGTACAGGAGAGGTTCCACCTTTATGTGTATAAAGAACATCGCCGGTCTTAACTCGTTTGTAGCCGGACGTAAGGGGACGGGAAAGGTGAAGGCGGCGGACAACATAGTCCTCCGCACCAGGGGTGAAGATGTTGATGAGACATCGAGCATACTGCTCATTTAAGAGAATGTCCTGGGCGGAGGTGTGATACAGCGAGAGCTTCACATCCTCTACATTGCCAAGCCACGCATCTATTTCCGGCTGTTTGGACCAGAAATAGATGCTGGCTGCGTCTTCCGGAACCTGTCTAAATACAATAGACCACGTCTTACCATTATCCGTCAGCATGATCTGACGGTCGGACGGCGTTGGTTCGTGTAAATAGGAGAGTTCAGGCACTGTGTCAGGGAGATTTTCATTAAACAGGGTAACCAACTCAGAACCCTTCAAGGTCCACAGCTGCCGGTTTTCGGTCCCAACGATTGGATAAGACTCCTGATATTGATATGATATTCCGCGATATGGGCTGAGGGTCAAGAACATTGCCAAAGCAAAAAGAAGGGGAACGACGGCCCATATTATGACCAGCCATCGCCTCTGCTGTTTGTTGGCGGTGAGGTAAGCCAGAAAAAAGAAATGACGATCCATTTTGCGCCTCACTCCCTGATGCTTTCTTTTATGAACCTATTCTATCAGAGATTCCAAAAAAAATGCCATAGAAAAGGAGCGCCGAAGCGCTCCTTTTTCATGGTATATCAGATGCTGCGGCGCGGGACCGGATCAGGCCTTGCCGGCGCAGCCCAAGACGTGGATCAGCTTGTGTCGGACCAGATCCTTGATGTTGGCGCGGGCGGGCTTCAGGTACTCGCGGGGGTCGAACTTGTCGGGGTGCTCCTCAAAGAACTTGCGGATGGTGCCGGTCATGGTCAGGCGCAGATCGGAGTCGATGTTGATCTTACACACGGACAGCTCGGCGGCGTGGCGCAGCTCCTCCTCCGGGATGCCGATGGCGTCGGGCATCTTTCCGCCGTGCTCATTGATCATCTTCACATACTCCTGTGGCACGCTGGAGGAGCCGTGGAGCACGATGGGGAAGCCGGGCAGGCGCTTGGAGACCTCCTCCAGCACATCGAAGCGCAGGGGAGGCGGGACCAGGATGCCCTTCTCGTTGCGGGTGCACTGGGCAGGGGTGAACTTATAGGCGCCGTGGCTGGTGCCGATGGCGATGGCCAGGGAGTCGCAGCCGGTTCTGGTCACGAACTCCTCCACCTCCTCGGGGCGGGTGTAGGAGGAATCCTCGGCGGAGACCTTCACATCGTCCTCCACGCCGGCCAGGGTGCCCAGCTCCGCCTCGACCACCACGCCGTGGTCGTGGGCGTACTCGACGACCTTCTTGGTGATGGCAATATTCTCCTCAAAGGGCTTGGAACTGGCGTCGATCATCACGGAGGTGAAGCCGCCGTCGATGCAGGCCTTACAGGTCTCAAAATCAGGGCCGTGGTCCAGATGCAGCGCGATGGGGATATCGGGGCACTCGATCACAGCGGCCTCCACCAGCTTCACCAGATAGGTGTGGTTGGCATAGGCGCGGGCGCCCTTGGACACCTGCAGGATCAGGGGAGCCTTCTCCTCCTGAGCAGCCTCGGTGATACCCTGAACGATCTCCATGTTGTTGACATTGAAGGCGCCGATGGCGTAACCGCCGTCATAGGCCTTCTTGAACATTTCAGTCGTGGTAACCAATGGCATATTGACCATCTCCTTGAAATATTTTTACAATTCATATTGTACCATTACCGATTGAAAAATACAAGGGTGTGTGCTACAATTTAAGCTAGAATTTTGGGCTAAGCTGATTTTGGATCCAAATTTGACACTTTAGGAGGAAGCAAACATGAAGCAACTGACCGGCGCCTGCATCATTGGCCAGTCCGGAGGTCCTACCGCAGTTATTAACGCCAGTGCTCAGGGCGTGATTCAGACCGCTTTGAAGGCTGACTGCATCACCCACGTTCTGGGGGCCGCCCACGGAATCAAGGGCGTGTTGGAGGACAAGCTGTACGATATGGGACAGGAGGACTCCGGGGAACTGGATCTGCTGAAGTTCACTCCCTCCTCTGCCCTGGGCTCCTGCCGCTATAAGCTGGCCGACCCCGATGTGGACGACGCCGATTACCGGCGTATTCTGGAGATCTTCAAAAAGTACGACGTCCGCTACTTCTTCTACAACGGCGGCAACGACTCCATGGACACCTGCAACAAGATCTCCAAGTATATGCAGAAGGTGGGCTATGAGTGCCGCATCATGGGCGTACCCAAGACCATCGACAATGACCTGAACGGCACCGACCACTGCCCTGGCTTCGCCTCTGCAGCCAAGTACATCGCCACATCCTGCGCTGAGGTCTGGCAGGACGCCCATGTCTATGACACCGGCATGGTCACCATCATTGAGATCATGGGCCGCCACGCCGGCTGGCTGGCCGGCTCCGCCGCCCTGGCCTCCCTCACCGGCTGCGGCCCCGACCTGGTCTATCTGCCCGAGACCGACTTCGACATGGAGCGCTTCCTCGCTGACGTCAAGGCCGTCTACGACCAAAGCGGAAACTGCCTGGTGGCCGTGTCCGAGGGCATCCACTACGCCGACGGCACCTTTGTCTCCGAGGCCAAGACCTCTGCCACCGATGGTTTCGGCCACGCCCAGCTGGGCGGTCTGGCCTCCCACCTGGCTTCCGCGGTGAAGGAGGCCTTCGGTGTGAAGGTCCGTGGCATCGAGCTCTCCCTCCTCCAGCGCTGCGGTGCCCATCTGGACTCTGAGACCGACGCGGAGGAGGCTCTGCTGGCCGGCTCCGCCGCGGTCCAGGCCGCCGTGGAGGGCTTTACCGATAAGATGGTGGCCTTCCGCTGCACCCGCGGCGAGGACGGCTACCGCTGTGAGACCATTCTGGAGCCCCTGGACATCGTGGCCAACTTCGAGAAGAAGGTCCCCCGCGAGTGGATCAATGAGGCGGGCAACGGCGTCAACCAGCAGTTCATCGACTATGTCCTCCCCCTGATCCAGGGCGACGCCAAGGCTCCCCGGGTCAACGGTCTGCCCCGCTTCGCCCGTCTGAAGAAGGTCCTGACCACCCAGTTGTAAGACACTCTTCTTGATACTTCATAACCGCAATGAAAAAACTGCGGCCCGTGCGTTTGAACGTACGGGCCGCAGCTTTGTTTTTTAACTTGTCCGCCTCTCCGGGCGGATAAAGGGATATGGACCGGCTCACCGGGTCCCGGAGTCCTCCACCCCTGGACCTGTTCCGGCCAGCGGTCCGGTCCGCCCCAGGTACTGCTCGGTCTCCAGGGGCAGCCCGCGTTTTTTCAGGCCGCAGCGCACCAGTCGGCTGACCACGCTGTAAAACATGGCGAATACCGGAACACCCAGCACCATGCCCACAAAGCCGAAGAGGCCGCCGAACAGCAGGATGGAGAACAGCACCCAGAAGGAGGCCAGCCCTGTGGAGTCCCCCAGGATCTTGGGGCCCAGGATGTTGCCGTCAAACTGCTGGAGCACAAAGATGAAGATGACAAAATACAGGCACTTCAGGGGACTGACCAGCAGGATCAGCAGCGCGCAGGGGATGGCCCCGATGAAGGGGCCGAAGAACGGGATGATGTTGGTCACCCCGATGATCACTGCCAACAGCATAGGGTACGGGAACCGGAACAGATTGCAGCACACCAGGGCGATAATGCCGATGATTAGGGAGTCCACCAGCTTGCCGTTGATAAATCCGCTGAGGATGCGGTAGGCGCTCCGGGTCTCCTCCACCAGCAGATCCGCCACATCAGTGCGGAACACGCTGTACACGATCTTCTTGGATTGAGCGGCAAAGACATCCTTCCTTGCCAGCAGATAGACTGAGACGATAATCGCAATCAGGATGTCCTTCAACAGCAGCGCCAGGGCCACCACGCCGGAGGAGACGCTGCTCACCACGCCGGTGAGCTGGGGCAGGATCTCGGCCTTCAGCCAGTCCAGTGTGCTGTTCACCGACTCCAGGTTGGGGAGCATGTCGGAGCTGAGCCACTGCTCTACCGACTGGGCCAGGGAGTTGTAATAGGGCAGCACCGCCGTCTGGATCTCCGGATTGTCCGCCAAAAAGTCCAGCAGCCACTGCTGCATGATCCGAATGTACTCCGGGACCGCGTTCACCAGCCCCACGATGCTGAGGTACAACTGGGGCAGCACCATGGCCAGAAGCACATAGACCACCAGTACCGCAAAAATAAGACTGAGCACAATGGCCAGAAAATTCAGCGCGGCGCGCTTCCGTCCCCCGCGCTCCGCCACTCCCTCACACAGCGCGGCAAGAAAGGAGTAGATCTGCCGGTGGACGGGCAGCAGCAGAAAGGCCAGCACCAGCCCATAAAAGATGGGCCGCAGGATATAGGCCAGCAGCTCCAACAGGGCCCGCACCGCCGAAAAGTGGTAGATCACAAAGAACAGCAGGATCGCTGCGGCGATCACCGCGAAGGCGGTGACCCCGGCGGCCAGATAGGCGCCGTACTTTTGATGCTTCAAAGCAGCCCGCCTTTCTCCATCAAACCTTCAGCTCCGTTTCCTTCCCACCCAGAGCCGCAGCATATTTCTCCAGCACCGGGGCGATCTCCTGGGACAGGAACTCCTCCACCTGCTCCGGGCAGCGGCCGATGTAGCGCTCCGGCTCCAGATGGGCGGTGAGCTCCTCCCGGCTCATGCCGAAGGCCGGGTCCTCCGCCATCAGGTCGATCAGGTTGTTGGACAGGCCCAGGTCCTTCACATTCCGCCCCGCCTCCTGGGACAGGACCCGGATGCGCTCGTGGAGCTCCTGGCGGTCGCCGCCCCGCTTCACCGCGTCCATCATGATGTTCTCACTGGCCATGAAGGGCAGCTCCTCCATCACATGGCGGCGGATGACCTTGGGGTGGACCACCAGGCCGGAGGCCACATTCATATAGATGTTCAGGATGGCGTCCACGGCCAGGAAGGCCTCCGGGATGGAGATGCGCTTGTTGGCCGAGTCGTCCAGGGTGCGCTCGAACCACTGGGTGGCAGTGGTGATAGCGGGGTTCCCGGCGTCCACGATCACATAGCGGGCCAGGGAGCAGATCCGCTCGCACCGCATGGGGTTGCGCTTATAGGGCATGGCGGAGGAGCCGATCTGGTTCTTCTCAAAGGGTTCCTCCACCTCCTTCAGGTGGCACAGAAGCCGCAGGTCGGTGGCGAACTTGCTGGCGCTCTGGGCGATCCCCGCCAGGGTGGACAGCACGTTGTAGTCCATTTTCCTGGAGTAGGTCTGCCCGCTGACCGGGACCACGGCGTCGAAGCCCAGCTCCTCCGCGATCCGGCGCTCCAGCTCCTTCACCTTCTCATGGTCGCCCTCGAACAGCTCCAGGAAGGAGGCCTGGGTCCCCGTGGTCCCCTTGGAACCCAGCAGCTTCAGGGTGGAGATGCGGTGCTCCACCTCCTCCAGGTCCATCAGCAGCTCATTCATCCAAAGGGTGGCCCGCTTGCCCACGGTGACCAGCTGGGCCGCCTGGAAGTGGGTGAAGCCCAGGGTGGGCAGGGCCTTGTATTCCCGGGCGAAGTCCGCCAATCTGGACAGGACCTGCACCAGCTTGTTCCGGACCAGCTCCAGCCCCTCCCGCATGATGATCACATCGGTGTTGTCCCCCACATAGCAGCTGGTGGCCCCCAGGTGGATGATGGGCATGGCCTTGGGGCACAGCTCCCCGTATGTGTGGACATGGGCCATCACATCGTGGCGCAGCTTTTTCTCCCACTGGGCGGCCTTCTCATAGTCGATGTCGGTGATGTGGGCCTCCAGTTCGTCCACCTGCTCCTGGGTGACCGGCAGGCCCAGCTCCATCTCCGCCCGGGCCAGGGCGACCCACAGCCGCCGCCAGGTGGAGAACTTCTTGTCGGCGGAAAAGAGGTAGAGCATCTCATCGCTGGCATAGCGGGAGGAGAGCGGGCTTTCGTATGTGTTGGTGGGCATAGTGCATCGTCCTTTTCTTGTCTGATTTTTCCGGGAGGGCGCGCCCCTCCCCTGTCGGGACCGGGTCAGAGGCGGATCAGCTCATACTCCCGGGAACCCAGGCCGATCTTGGCCGCGTGCTCCAGGCAGCTGCGCCACTCCGACTCGGGGGTGGAGTTGGTGAAGTGGTCGTGGTGGTCGTGGAAGCCGGGCTCCGCCAGGTGGCGGGCCAGCTGGCTGCCCGGCATGGGCTCCGCCGCCAGGCAGGCATCCACACAGGCCTGGTCCAGGGCCAGAGGGTCGAAGGAGGCGAACATCCCCAGATTGGGCAGGATGGGCACGTCGTTCTCGCCGTGGCAGTCGCAGTTGGGGGACACGTCCACCACCAGGGAGATATGGAAGTTGGGCCGCCCGTCCAGCACCGCCTTGGTATACTCCGCCATGCGGCAGTTCAGGGCCGCCTGGGCGTTGTCGTTGGTGAAGTAGATGGCGTCAAAGTTGCACGCCCCCAGGCAGCGGCCGCAGCCCACACAGCTGTCCTGGTCCACGGTCATCTTTCCGGTCTCGGTGTCAAAGACCAGGCCGTTGTTGGCGCACTCCTTCTGGCAGCGCCGGCAGCCGCGGCATGCCTCCGGGTCGATCTTGGGCTTTCCGCTGGCGTGCTGCTCTTTCTTCCCCGCCCGGGAGCCGCAGCCCATGCCGATGTTCTTGATGGTCCCGCCAAAGCCGGTCATCTCATGGCCCTTGAAGTGGGTCAGGGAGATGAACACATCCGCGTCCATCACCGCCCGGCCGATCTTGGCCTTCTCCACATATTCGCCCCCCGCCACGTGGACCTCCACATCGTCGGTGCCCTTCAGGCCGTCGCCGATGAGGATGGGGCAGCCCACCGTCAGCGGAGTAAAGCCGTTCTGCCAGGCGCACTCCAGGTGCTCCAGGGCGTTCTTCCGGCTGCCGGGGTACATGGTGTTGCAGTCGGTGAGGAAGGGGCGGCCGCCCAGCTCCTTCACCACATCCACCACCGCCCGGGCATAGTTGGGGCGGAGAAAGCTCACATTGCCCAGCTCGCCGAAGTGCATCTTGATGGCCACAAACTTGCCGTCCAGATCCAGCTTCTGGATCCCGGCCGCCCGGATCAGCTTTTTCAGCTTGGTAGGCAGTCCATCACCGAACGCCTTTGTGTGAAAATCAGTAAAATATACCTTGGAAACTGACATAAGTTTCACTCCTCATTCTTTGGTATGGATGTGGGCCGCGTTCCGGGAACGGTCTCCCGCCCTTACGCCCGCTGCTTCCGGCGCGCGTCCAGAAGCCCGGGAATGATGGTGCACAGGGAGCCCGCCACGATGAGCAGGATCCCGGCCATCATGTTGGCGGGGATCGCCTCGCCGTGGAGCTGCCAGGCCAGCACCGGGGCCAGCGCAGGCTTGAAAAAGTAGACCAGGGAGACCACGCTGGCGGGGAGCTGCTCCATGGCGAGGAAGTAGCAGCAGAAGCCGATCCCCGCCACCCCCACGGACACATACAGAACGTAGGGCAGGTTTTCCAGGGTGTACCCCGCCAGGATGGGGATGCGGGCGAACTCCTCCAGACCGGCGGCCGTCATCCCCTGGGCCACCGCCGGGACATGGGAAAGCAGGATCAGCCCCAGAACGATCAGGCTGCCGAACAGGAAGCTGAAGCAGGTGACCACCGCGCCGCCGTACTCTGCCACCCGCCGCTTGCCCAGCACGCCGTACAGGGAGAACAGCAGGGTGGACAGCAGGGCCAGCCCCACCCCGAGGGGGTTCAGCGCATGACCTAATGGGTCGATGATAGCCACGGTGCCCGCGATCTCCAGGGCCAGGGCGGAGATATGCCGGGGCTTGATGGGCTCCTTCAGCAGAAAGAAGGCCAAAAAGGTGACAAATACCGGGTTGCAGCTGAACAGCACAGCGGCCACAGAGGACCCGGCGTACCGAACCGACAGGTGGAGGATGGGCATACTCAGAGCGATGCCCAGCAGGCCCAGCAGGGCGAAACGGGCCATGCTCCGGCCGTCCAGGCGCTTTCCCCGGCGCTTCAGGGTCCGCAGAGCCAGGGGCAGCAGGATCAGAAAGCCCACGGAGAAGCGGCACAGGGTCAGCTGCATGGAGTTGATCTGCCCCGCGATATACCGCAGGACTACCTCATAGGAGGTGAACATCACAATGGTCACAATGATATAGAGATAGCCCTTTTTCATGAGATCCCGCTCTCCTCTCTCCCCCGCCGCACATCGGGCGCTTCCGGGTACAGTATAGCACAACTTTCTTGCCAGGACAAATATCAGTTAGTCCATCAGGGCCAGAAATTCCTCCTCGGTGAGCACAGGCACCCCCAGATCCTGGGCCTTGCGCAGCTTGGAGCCCGCAGCCGCCCCTGCCACCACATAGGATGTCTTTTTGGACACAGAGGAGGATGCCTTCCCCCCCCGGTCCTCGATCATTTTGGAGGCCTCGTCCCGGGTGAACCGCTCCAGGGACCCGGTGAGGACGAAGGTCATGCCGGCAAAGCGCTGGTCGCTCCCCTGCTCCTCCGCCTCCATGTTCACACCGGCCTCCCGCAGACGGCCAATGAGGTGCTGGCTCTGGGGGCTGGCAAACCAGTCCAGAAGGCTCTGGGCGGTAATGGCCCCGATGTCGTCCACCCCGGTCAGCTCCTCCAGCGTGGCGCTCTGGAGTGCGTCCAGGGTGCGGAACCGGGCGGCCAGCACCTTGCCCGCCTTCTGCCCCACCTGCCGGATGCCGAAGGCAAACAGGAGCCGGGACAGGTCCCGGGTCTTGGAACGCTCGATGGCCTCCAGCAGCTTCTGGGCCGACCGCTTTCCCATGCGGTCCAGTTCCGCCACCTTGCCGGCGTCCAGGAAGTACAGATCCCCCGGCGTTTTCACCAGACCCGCGTTCACCAGGTTCTCCACCACCGCGATGCCCAGCCCGTCGATGTCCATGGCGTCCCGGCTGGCAAAGTGGGCCAGGTTGCGCAGCAGCTGGGCGGGGCACTCGGCCCCGGTGCAGCGGATGTGGGCCCCGTCCTCGTCCCGCTCCACCGGCGCGCCGCACACCGGGCAGGTCTGGGGGAAGCGGTAGGGCTCGGCACCCTCCGGGCGCTTCTCCAGTTCCACAGAGAGGACCTCGGGGATGATCTCCCCCGCCTTGCGCACCAGGACGGTGTCCCCGATGCGCACGTCCTTCTCCGCAATAAAATCCTGGTTGTGGAGGGTGGCGCTGGTAACGGTAGTCCCAGCCAGGCGAACCGGCTCCAGCACCGCCCGGGGGGTGAGCACCCCGGTGCGGCCCACCTGGATCACGATGTCCAGTACCCGGGAGGACTTTACCTCCGGGGGATATTTATAGGCCGCCGCCCAGCGGGGAAATTTCGCGGTGCTGCCCAGCAGCTCCCGCTGGGCCAGGTCGTTGACCTTGATGACCGCACCGTCGATGTCAAAGGGGAAGTCCTCCCGGCCCTCTCCGATAGCGGCGACCTGTCCGATGGCATCCTCCACGCCGCGGCAGCTGTAATGCGGGATCACTTTAAAGCCCTTCTGCTTCAAATATTCCAGCGTCTCCACATGGGTTCGGAAGGTCTCCCCCTCCGCCCACTGGACGTTGAACACCGCGATGTCCAGGCGGCGGGAGGCGGCCACCCGGGGATCCAGCTGGCGCAGGGACCCGGCGGCGGCGTTCCGGGGGGTTGGCGAACAGGGCCTCCCCCCGGCGCTCCCGCTCCTCGTTCAGGGCGTGGAACACCTTTTTGGGCATATAGACCTCCCCCCGGACGATGAGCCGGGCGGGGGCGTCCGGGATGCGCAGAGGGATGGACCGGACGGTCCGCAGGTTCTCCGTCACATCCTCCCCCACCTGGCCGTCCCCCCGGGTGGCCCCCCGGACGAACAGGCCGTTCTCATACTCCAGGGCCACCGACAGCCCATCCACCTTGGGCTCCACGTCGTACTCCGCCCCCGGGACGGCGGCGCGGACCCGCTGGTCAAACTGGCGCAGCTCGTCATAGTCGAACACATCCTGAAGGGATTCCAGGGGGACCTGATGGACCACCTGCTGGAAGGACTCCCAGGGCCTTCCCCCCTACCCGCTGGGTGGGCGAGTCGGGGGTGATGAGCTCCGGGTGCTCCCCCTCCAGCTCCTCCAGCCGGCGCAGCTTGTGGTCATAGTCGTAGTCCGACATGGTCGGGGCGTCCTGGACATAGTATTCATAATTAGCCTGTTCCAGCTCCCGGCGCAGGGCCTGGAGCTCCTCGAAATGGTCCATGGGGAACCTCCTCTTCTTCTGTAAACCTTGAAATGGGTCCTCAGCCCCCGCCCGGCCGCTCCATCTGGAGGTAGGCGTCTGGCACCCGGCCCACAATGACGGTCTCCGCCACGCACAGGCGGGTGACGCTCTCAGTCTCCACCGGGCCGCCCGGCAGCAGCAGCGTCATGGGCACGGTGAGCTCCAGCTCAATGCGGTGGAGGGTCTGGTTGACCCCTGCTTCGGAAAAGCTGCTGGAAAACCGGGCGTCCGCCGTCCCCACCGCCATGGCGTGGACCTTCAGGGAGGGTCCCAGCCCCCACAGGACGTCCAGGTCCAGCAGACTGCCCAGGGGAATGCGGAGCTGGAGGACGCCCACGCCCTCCAGGGCGTCCAGCACCCGCTCCACCAGCTCCGCCCGCAGCAGGTTCATGGCCGCCATGTCCGTGGTGAGGGAGACGATGGCCCCGGAGGTGTCCCTCTGGATGGAGACCAGTTCGGCATATGTCAGCCCACGCTCCGCCAGGTCCTCCGTCACGCACCGCTCCACCAGGCGGGCCGCGTCGTTCTGGAGCTGGGCCTGGGCGATGGTCACCGCCATGGGCCGCAGGCGGGCCTCCAGCAGCCCCACGCACAGGGCGGCCAGTGCCGCTCCCAGCGCCAGGGACGCCAGCCAGCCGCCCCGGCCTCCGCCGGGGGACCGCCGCGCCCGCCAGCGCCGCCTCATCCGGTCCAGCCCCTCCATGGCGCTCCCTCCCTCTCCGCTCCGGCCTGATATGGGGAGGGTATGCGCCGTCCGGCTTGGACTATGCCCGCAGCAGCTCCTCCACCGCCAGCAGCACCCCCAGCTTGCCCGACTCGAAGGTCAGGCCGCCCTGGAGGTACACCGTGTAAGGGGGGCGCATGGGGGCGTCGGCGGACAGCTCGATGGAGGCCCCCTGGATGAAGGCCCCTGCCGCCATGATGACCGGGCAGTCATAGCCCGGCATATCCCAGGGCTCCGGGGTGACATAGGAGTCCACCGGAGCGCCGAACTGGATGCCCTTGCAGAACTTTTCAGAGCCTCCGGCTCCCGGGTATGGATCATCTGAATGATGTCGTGGCGCACCGCGCTGGAGTGTGGCTCGGTCTCATAGCCCAGCAGCTCCATCACCCGGGCGGCAAAAACGGCAGTCTTGACCGCCTGTGCCACCGTGTGGGGGGCCAGGAACAGCCCCTGGTACAGCAGGCGGTTGTTTCCCAGGGTGGAGCCGCACTCCCCACCGATGCCCGGCACGGTGAGCCGCTGGGCGGCCCCCTCCACCAGATCCCGGCGGCCGGCGATATAGCCGCCGGTGGGGGCCAGGCCGCCCCGCCGGGGTTCTTGATGAGGGAGCCCACCACCAGGTCGGCCCCCACATGGGTGGGTTCCATGGTCTCCACAAACTCCCCATAGCAGTTGTCCACCAGGATGGCGGCGTTGGGGTTGGCCTCCCGGATCACCCGGCACATCTCCCCGATCTCCGCCACGGACAGAGAGGCGCGGGTGGAGTAACCCTTGGACCGCTGGATCAGCACCGCCTTCACCCGGGGGTCTGCGGCCGCCCGGGCCATCCCCTCCAGGTCGGGCTTGTTGTCCTTCAACTCCACCTGGCGGTACTCCACACCGTAGTCCTTCAGGGAGCCGTGGCCCTTCCCAGTCTCTCCAATGACGCCCAGCAGGGTGTCGTACGGAGCGCCCACCGCGGACACCAGCACGTCCCCGGTTTTCAGGGCCCCATACAGGGCACAGGCGATGGCGTGGGTGCCGTTGACAAACTGGATGCGTACCAGGGCGGCCTCTGTGCCGAATAGCTGGGCATAGATCTCGTCCAGCTTGTCCCGGCCCAGGTCGTCATAGCCGTAGCCGGTGGTGCCGGCAAAATACCCCTCCGCCACCCGGTGGTCCTGGAAGGCCTCCAGCACCCGGATGGAATTTTCCTCCGCAATGGCGTCAATGCGGTCAAACTGCTCTCTCAGGTCCTGCTGCGCCTGACGGCCCAGGGCGCGGACCCGCTCACTGATCTGTAAACTCATATTCCTCTACGCTTCCTGTTTCTATTGTAATATTGAGGGGAGCTTCGCCCGGCATTACAGCCGGGTCAGCTCCTCCTGGGCAAAGGCGGCCAGCAGCTTTACGCAGGCCTCTGCGTCCCCCAGGTCAGCCATCTCCGTGGGGGTGTGGATATACCGGCAGGGGACGGAAACGCCTCCTGTAAGCACTCCCATGCGGGTGGTATGGATGGCCCCCGCGTCGGTGCCGCCGCCCCGCATGATGTCCCGCTGGACGGGGATCTCCCTCTCTGCGGCCAGCCGCTCCAGGGTCTCCACCAGCTGGGGGTGGCAGATCACCGAGCGGTCCATCACCTTGACCGCCGCTCCCTGGCCCAGACGGACGGTGCCCAGCTTCTCCGAGCCGGGGGTGTCGTCCACGTCAGTGACGTCCACCGCCAGGGCATAGTCCGGGTCGATCGACCAGGCCGCCGTCCTCGCCCCCCGGAGCCCAACCTCTTCCTGGGCGGAGAACACCAGATACAGGTCGTTGGGACAGGCGTCCAACTCCTCCAGTACCCGCAGGAGCACAGCGCAGGAGATACGGTTATCCAAGTAAGGGGAAACCACTTTATCCCCACTCAAAAATATGGCGGTATCATAGACCGCGGTGTCTCCAACCTGGACCATCCTGCGGGCCTGCTCCTCGTCCTTCGCCCCGATGTCCACATAGCAGGCGTCCAGCTTCAGCTTGCCGAATTCCGCCTTCTCCTCCGGGACGATGACCCCCCGCACTCCGTTTTTGAAGCGCACCGGGGTGTACAGCAGCTCCCGGGCGGCGATCCCGCCCAGGGTCCCCACCCGGAGGAACCCCTCCTTCTCGATGTGGGTGACGATCAGGCCGGTGGAGTCCATGTGGGCGCACAGCATCACCTTGGGACCGCTCCCCCGCTTCCGGACGATCAGGTTCCCCAGGGTATCCGCCGTCACCTCGTCGGCGTGGGGCCGGGCCAGGGCGGCAATGACCTCCCGCACCGCGCCCTCGTCCCCGGAGGGGCCATGGGCAGTGTTGAGGGTCTGGATCAATTCAAACAGTTCCATGTTACAACTCCCTAATCGTTACAGCGTCAGCTGGGCCGCCTGATCGGCCAGGAACAGCCGGGTCAGCTTCAGCATGGCTTCAAAATCGAAAATGCTGCCCACGCTGGCCGGGGCATGGAGATAGCGCACGGCGGCGGACAGGGCGGCCACCCGCACGCCGGACTTGGTGCGCTGGATGGTCCGGGCGTCGTTGCCCCCGGCAATATATTCCTTGGTCTGCCAGGGGATCCGGTGCTCCTCCGCCAGACGGCGCAGGTCCTCGAACAGCCCCCGGTCATAGATGGTCCCCCCGTCCATATAGGAGATCACCGGGCCTTTTCCCGGGGCGCACACCTTCCGGTGAGCCTCCACCATGGGCAGGTCGGCGGCGGTGGTGGTCTCCAGCACCAGAGCCACCTCCGGCGTGACGGAGAAGGCCGCGCCGAAGGCACCCCGGGTGCCCACCTCCTCCTGTGCGGTGAAGGCGAAGGTCACGTCCATGGGGAGCTTTTCCCGCAGCAGCTCCAGCATCACGGCGCAGCCCACCCGGTCGTCGATGGCCTTAGCCTTGAACAGGCCCTCCCCAAAGCGCTCCGGCGGTCCCACAAAGGCCCCGCAGGTCCCAAGTGGGACCATGGAGAGGGCCTCCTCCCGGCTGGACGCGCCGATGTCCAGGTACAGGGCGTCGGTCTTGGGGACCTTCTTCATGTCCTCCCGGCTGAGCAGGTGGATGGCCTTCATCCCGATGACCCCGGGGACCCGGCCGGGCCCCAGCTCCACCGGCTTGCCCAGGGCTACCCGCCGGTCCACGCCGCCCACAAAATCAAACTTCAAAAAGCCCTCGTCGGTGGCCCGGGTGACGATGACCCCCACCTCGTCCATGTGGGCGCACAGCATCAGCCGGTTTTCCGCCGCCTTCCGGCCCCGCTTGAACACGATGAGGTTGCCCAGGGCGTCGGTGCGGACGCTGTCCGCGTGCTCCTCCGCCCAGCCGCGGATATAGCTCCGCACCTGTCCCTCGTCCCCTGAGACGCCGTTCAGGGCGCACAGGGTCTCCAAACACTGGATCAAAGCGCCTCCGCCTCCTCTCCAAGGCCCTCGAGAAAGGCGGCCAGCAGCTGGGCCGTGTGGTCCAGGTCGTCCCGGTGGACCGTCTCGATGGGGGTGTGCATATACCGCAGGGGCAGGGAGAGCACCGCCGTGGCGATCCCCTCCCGGCTGATCTGCATGGGCCAGCCGTTGGTTCCGGAGGAGCCGGCCATGACCTCCAGCTGGACGTCCAGCCCCAGCTCCTCCGCCTTCCGCTCCAGCCGCCGGGCCATCCAGCGGGTGCAGTTGGGCCCCAGACCGATGACCGGGCCGCCGCCCAGAGGGAAGGTCTTGTCCTTGGATGCGTCCGGTGAGTCCCCGTGGGTCACATCCACGGCCACGCAGCAGTCCGGGGCGATCCCGTATGCGGCGGCGATGGCTCCGGTGCTGTGGGTCTCCTCCTGGGTGGAGCCCAGGACATACAGGTCCACATCCAGCTGCCTGTCCCGCAGCCGCTCCAGGGCGTCCAGCAGGATGGCAAAGCAGGCCCGGTCGTCCAGCGCCTTTCCGCACAGCAGCTTGTCCCCCAGAGGAGCACAGCCCGCCCGGTAGACCGCCGGTGTGCCCACAGGGATGCGGGCCTGGGCCGTCTCCTGATCCAGGCCCGCATCCAGATACAGGTCCTGGATGGCCACAGATTGGTCCATATCCTCCCGGCTCTGGATGTGGGGGGGCAGACAGGACACCACTCCCACCACAGGGGGCTGGGTGAGGATGGTCAGTTCCCGGTCAGGGAGCATCCTGGGGTCCACCCCGCCCAGGGGGGCGAAGCGGAGGAAGCCCTCCTCATGTCCGGTGATGAGAAAGCCGATCTCGTCCAGATGGGCGTCCAGCAACACCTTTTTGGCCCCCTTCCGGCCACAGCGCCGCACCCCCACCACACTGCCCATGCGGTCCAGAAACGCCTCGTCCACCAGGGGGCGGAGCAGCTCCAGAGCCGCCCGGGCCGCCTGGCCCTCAAACCCGCTGGGGCCGGGCAGGGCGCACAGCCCGGCCAGCGTCTTTTCATAGTCCAAACAAATCCTCCCGTCTCTCTGCTCAGAGGGCCTGGACCAGGCGCTTAAAGGCCTGGCCCCGCTCCATAAAGTTTTTGAACTGGTCAAAGGCGGCGCAGGCGGGGGACAGCACCACCACATCCCCCTCCCGGGCGGTCTCCCGGGCGGCGCGCACGGCGGCGGCCAGGTCCTCCTCCTCCCGGATCACCAGGCCGCTGGCCTCAAAGCTCGGGGCCTGCTCCGCCGCACTGCGGATGGCGGAGGCGGTGTCCCCGGTGAGGATCAGGGCCTTTACCCGGTCCACGATCTCCATGCCAAGCTGGGTAAAGGGAATTCCCTTGTCGTAGCCGCCTGCGATCAGCACCACCTTCCGGTCGAAGGACTCCAGGCAGGCGGTGGTGCGGCTGGGGCTGGTGCCGATGGAGTCGTTGTACCAGCGCACTCCGTCCAGCTCCCGGACGAACTCGATGCGGTGCTCCACTCCCTGGAAGCGCCGGGCCACCGCCCGGACGCAGCGGTCAGGGACCAGGCCGTCCACCGCGGCGATGGCGGCCATATAGTTTTCCACGTTGTGGTCGCCGGGGAGCTGGATCAGCTCCAGAGGCAGGACCTCCCGGCTCCCCTGGTCGTTGGTCAGCCAGATGGCCCCATCCCGGAGGTATACCCCCTCCTCCAGCCGCTCCTGCCGGCTGAAGAAGGTCACGGGGCACACCGCCTCCCGGGCCAGCGCCCGGGTGGGGGCGTTGTCATAGTTGAGGATCAGCCGGTCCTCCGGCCCCTGGTGGAGGAAGATGTTCTTCTTGGCCCGGACGTACTCCTCTATGGTGTGGTGGTAGTCCAGGTGGTTGGGGCTGAGGTTGGTGACCACCGCGATATGGGGGCTCTGCTCCATGGTCATCAGCTGGAAGGAAGACAGCTCCAGCACGGCGAAGTCCTCCTCCACCATGTCGGCCACGTCCGGCAGAAGGGGCTTTCCGATGTTGCCCCCCACATAGACGTTCCGCCCCGCCTCCTTCAAAAACTCGGCGATGATGGTGGTGGTGGTGGTCTTTCCATCGCTCCCGGTGACGCCGATGAGGCGGCTGGGGCAGGTCTGGAAAAACAGCTCCATCTCAGAGCTGAGCTCGATGCCCCTCTGGACAGCGTTGACCAGCTCCGGCGTGTTGGGGGACAGGCCCGGGGTGCGGAAGATCACATCCTCGTGGAGGTCCTGGAGGTACTCCTCCCCCAGGATCATCCTGGCCCCCAGGCTCTCCAGCTCCTGGACCTGCTCCGCCGCCCGCTCCCGGGGGACCCGGTCCCGGACGGTGACCTCTGCCCCGGCCCGCAGCAGCATCTTGATCAGGGGCGTGTTGCTCACCCCCATGCCAATCACCGCCACCGGGCGGCCCTGTATTTCCTCCAGATATTCCTTGATGGTGGACATAGCGCGTCCTCCTTCCATCGTGTTCCGGGCCCCGCCGGGACCCGTGCGCTTTTAAATCCGGCCCCGCCGGCGGACCGGCGGCAGTCTATATAACTAAAATATATTACCATAGCCGGAAAAAAAATTCAACGAACATTTGACACCGGAGGCGTTTTCCTGTATGATAGACGGGCAAGCAGGCTGGACAGCCGCGCGGGCGGGGCGAAAGGCCCGTCTGTGAGGAAAGTCCGGGCTCCATAGGGCAGGGATAACGGATAACATCCGCCGGGGGCGACCCTAGGAAAAGTGCAACAGAAATAGTCTGCCGGCCTTCGGGCCGGTCAGGTGGAAAGGTGAGGTAAGAGCTCACCCGACGGCGTGGAAGCGCCCGTCGCTGTAAACTCTATCCGGAGCAACGCCGTGGAGGGACACACAGGTCGGCCCGACCGTCCCGGGGAGGCGGCTGGAGCGCGCCGGCAACGGCGCGTCGAGATAGATGGCTGTCTTAAAAGACAGAACCCGGCTTACAGGCCTACTTGCACCAAAAGGACCGGTATGAGAACTCATACCGGTCCTTTTCTCATCGCTGCATGGGGTTTATGCACCCCCGCTGCGGATGCGCTCCACCAGGCGGCGGGTCTGCTCCAGATCCGCGCTGTACCGGGCGTCGGGCGGCTCTGTCCGGGCACGGGGCGCGGGACTGCTTGGGGCCGGAGCGCCCCGCTCCCCCTCCCCGGGTCTGCTGGCGGCGGCGCTCTCCGGCCTGACGGCGGAGGAGCCACCGCTGGGTGTCCCGGTCCACGGCGGAGGCCATGAAGCGGAAGCCCATCTGGGCCTGGGCCCCCATGTCCGGCCAGCGGACCAGCACTTCCTCCGGGTCCGTCACCTCCCCACGCCACCGCCCGTCGGCATACTGCATCAGGGCGGTAAACAACAGGCCCCGCTGCTCCGGCGGCATCGTCAGAAGCATTGGGTAGTTGTCAAAATAGACCACAAAGCCCCGTTTTGGATTGTTCATGTCCATTCCTCCTTTTACCCCTGGCGGGAACCGCCGGTTTGGTGTACATTTGCGTGCCACTATCCCCTCCGTAAAGGGTAATAGTAAAAGTCATAGAAAAAAGTAATGGTCACTGTGATAGTCAGGTCAAGCCTGACGGCGGCGGCCCGGGCCCGGGCCGGAGAAAAAAATAAAAAATTTTTTCTTCCCCGCAATAAAACCCCGGTCCCGTGCATTTCATAGTCAGAAGCACAAACCAGAGCAGCCTGAACGGCTGAGAAAGAGAGGAATCCAACATGAAAAAGTCTTACATTGCCGCCGCCCTCGCCCTCACCAGCTGCATGGTGGTGGGGACCGCCGCCGCCAGCCAGAGCAACAGCGTGACCGCCACCTTCCGTCCCGACATGACGCTGAAGGTCAACGGCACTGCCTACACCGTCCCGGGACACCACCGGGGTGAAGGTCTCCCCCCTGATCTACAACGGCACCACCTACCTGCCCCTGTCCTCCCTGGGTCAGCTGCTGGGGGCGGAGGTCTCCTGGGACAACGACAGCCAGACCGTGATCATCCACGATGATGACGCCGACTACATCGGCGAGGCCAAAGCCAAGGAACTGGCCCTGAAGCACGCCGGACTCTCCAGCAAGGAGGTCTCCTTCCTCCAGCTGAAGCTGGACTGGGACGACGGCCGCGCCGTCTATGAGGTGGAGTTTTATGCCGGCAGCCGGGAGTACGACTATGAGATCAACGCTGTGACCGGCGCGGTGGTGGACTTCGACTCCGACATCGAGGACTACACCATCCCCTCTGACAGCGAGGACTATATCTCCCGGGAGAAGGCCCAAAAGCTGGCCCAGGCCAAGGCCCCGAAGGCCACGCTGATCAAGCTGGAGCTGGATGTGGACGACGGCCGCGCCGTCTATGAGGGCGAGCTGCGGGAAGGCAGCACGGAATATGAGTTTGAGATCGACGCCGTCACCGGCAGCTTCCTGAAGTGGGAGCAGGAGCGGGACTGAAGCCCGCCCCCATATCAAAATAGACATACAAAAGGGACCCGCCGCCGGCGGGTCCCTTGTTCGCTTCCTTCCGGCAGGCCGGGCGTCACGGCTTTTCGGGCTCCAGTTCCTTCCACAGCGCCCGCAGGGCCTCCAGCTCCGCCCGGGCGCCGTAGTCCTCCAGCTCGCCGCTCTCCTCCCAGTCCCGGGAGAGGATCTCTTGGGCCAACGCGGAAGCCTTCTCCCTATCCTTCCGGGTCCCAATCCCCAGGGCATAGCACCGCGCCAGGCGGCACAGGCTGTTCAGGTCCTCCCGTTCCGCGCCCTTTCGGTAATAGGCAAATGCCTGTTCCAGATCCTGCTCCACGGCGGTCCCGGTCTCGTAAAACCGGCCCAGCCCCCAGCAGGCGGAGTCATCTCCCAGCTCATCCGCCCGGAGCAGGCACTCCAGAGCCTGGTCCAGCTCCCCCGCCTGCTCGTGGTACCAGCCCAGGTTGTACCAGGCGCACTCATCATCCAGCTCTGCCGCCCGGCGGTACCACTCCATAGCCTGCTCCAGGTCCTGGGGAACGCCATCCCCCTTGGCCAGCAGCTCCGCCAGGTTGTTCATGCAGGCCGTGCTGCCCGCCTCCGCGCCCCGGCGATACCAATCCGCCGCCTGAGCCGGATCCCGCTCCACACCGAGCCCCTTCTCATAGCACCAAGCCAGTTGGAACATAGCCCGGGTGCTGCCTTTTTCCACGCCCTTGCGGTACCAGCAGAAGGCCTCCTCCCAGCTCTGCTCCACGCCGTTCCCGCTCTCATAGCACCAGCCCAGGTTGCACATCGCCTGGGAGTCGCCCCCTTCCGCGCCCCGGCGGTACCAGTGGACGGCCTCCTCCCAGCTCTGCTCTACACCGTTCCCGCTCTCATAGCACCAGCCCAGGTTGCACATCGCCCGGGCGTCGCCCTCTTCCGCGCTCCGGCGGTACCAGAGGACGGCCTGCTCCCAGCTCTGTTCCACGCCGTTTCCTGTCTCATAGCACCAGCCCAGGTTACACATGGCCTGGGCGCTGCCCGCCTCCGCGCCCTTCTCATAGCAACGGACCGCCTGCTCCGGGGCGGCCTGGGTCCCGACGCCGCTGAGCAGACAGCCTGCCAGGAGCAGCAGGCCGCGTTCTGAACCAGCTTCGGCCGCCTGGCGGTAGAGCTCCACCGCCCCCTCCGGGTCCCGGTCCGCCCACTTGCCGTGCTCCATCAGCCAGCCCAGACAGCATTTTGCCTCCGGCTCGCCGCCCTCCGCCGCCCGGCGGTACCAGCGCACCGACAGCTCCGGGTCCTGTTCCACCCCGTCGCCGAACTCATAGTGCTTGGCCAGCAGGGTCTGGCAGACCGTGTCCCCCTGAAGGGCCGCCATGCGCAGCCACTCCACCGCCTGGGCCGGGTCCCGCCGGTCCATCCCGATCCCCCGGTCACAGCAGCGGGCCAGCAGGCGCTGGGCCCGGGTGGAGCCGTACTCCGCCGCCCGGCGGTACAGCTCCACTGCCTGACGGGGGTCCGGAGGGATCCCGATGCCCTCCTCATAGCACACCGCCAGGTTGCACAGGGCGGGCAGGCTCCCCATCTCCGCCGCCTGCTGGTAGAGCCAGACTGCCTGACGGGGGTCGGCCTCTATCCCAGTGCCCTGCTCCAGGCACAGGCCCAGGTTGCACGCTCCCCAGCCGCTGCCCAGCCGGGCGGCCCTGCGGAAGCAGGACACGGCCTTCTCCTCCGCCCCGTCCTGTTCCATCCAGAACACCCCCAGGGCGCACCAGTCGTCCCCGGACATCTTCGCCCGCTCCCCCGCGGTCAGCGCCCCGCCGCACCGGGGGCAGGCGTCCGGCATGGCCGCCCCCTCGCCCCAGAAGCGGCAGTCTCCCTTGGTACAGTGAAAGAGCATACGCCCCTCTCTCCTCTCTGATCTGTCTGATGCTGCGGGGCTCAGTCCAGCCCCTGCTCCAAAATGCGGTACACCGCCTCCAGGTCCAGGCTGGCCCGCAGAGCGGCGGCCAGCTTGTCATACTGCTCCTCCCGATAGGCCTGGCCGTCCTCATCCCCGGTCTCCCCCGTCCAGGTCAGCCCCCTCCGGGCCAGCAGCAGGGAGACCAGCCGGTCCCGGAGCTCCGGTGTGTCAAAAAAGCCGTGGAGATAGGTGCCCAGCACGTTCTCCCGGACGGAAAACAGGCCCTCCGGTCCGCTGTCCCCCATGTGGATCTCATAGCCCTCCAGGGGGCAGCCCTCCAGGGGGGCGAACAGGCCGGTGCAGGCCGGGAAGGCCGCCCTGCGGCGGGTGCGGGTCTTTTCCCGGGAAAAGCGGGTGGCGACGGGCAGCAGGCCCAGCCCCTCCTGGGAGCCGCCTCCCTCCGCCCCCTCCGGGTCGTCCACCCGCTGTCCCAGCATCTGATAGCCGCCGCAGATCCCAGCCACCGGGGTCCCCGCCGCAGCCAGCGCCAGCACCGCCCGGTCCAGCCCCCGCCGCCGCAGCCAATCCAGGTCGGCCAGGGTGCTCTTGGTCCCCGGCAGGATCACCAGGTCGGGCCGCCCCAGGTCCTCCGGCCGGTCCGTATAGCGCAGGCCCACCGCCGGATGCCGCCCCAGGGCGTTGAAGTCGGTGAAATTGGAGATGTGCGGCAGGCGGACCACCGCCACGTCCAGAAGGGCCTCCCGCCGCCCGGAGGTGAGCCGGGGAGAGAGACTGTCCTCATCGTCCAGATCCAGCTCCAGCCAGGGGACCACCCCCACCACCGGGATCTGGGTCAGCTCCTCCAGCATGGTCAGGCCGGGCCGCAGCAGGGCCGCGTCCCCCCGGAACTTGTTGATGACCGTCCCCTTCACCATGGCCCGCTCGCCGGCCTCCAGAAGGGCCACCGTCCCGTACAGGGAGGCGAACACCCCGCCCCGGTCGATGTCCCCCGCCAGCAGCACCGGGGCCCGGGCCATCCGGGCCATCCCCATGTTCACGATGTCGTCCGCCTTCAGGTTGATCTCCGCCGGGCTGCCCGCCCCCTCCAGCACGATAACGTCGTGCTCCTCCGCCAGGGAGCGGTAGGACGCCAGGATCTGGGGGGACCAGCTCCTTTTTATGGCGGAAGTAATCGGACGCCCGCATATCCCCCAGCACCTCGCCGTTGACGATGACCTGGCTGCCCATGTCGCTGCTGGGCTTGAGCAGGATGGGGTTCATTCGGACGCTGGGCTCCACCCCGGCGGCCTCCGCCTGCATCACCTGGGCCCGGCCCATCTCCAGGCCCTCCCGGGTGACGAAGCTGTTCAGCGCCATATTCTGGCTTTTGAATGGGGCCACCGAATAGCCGTCCTGGCGGAAGATGCGGCACAGCCCTGCTGTCAGCACGCTCTTTCCCGCGTTGGACATGGTCCCCTGGATCATAATGGCCTTTGCCGCCATGTCAGTCCCTCCTCAGCTGCCGCGCCGCGGCGGTCAGCAGTCTCTCGTTCTCCTCCTCCGTCCGGACACCGATCCGGAACCAGCCGGGCCCCAGCCCGGAGTAGTCGGAGCAGTCCCGCACCAGGATGTGCTCCCCTCTCCAGCAGCCGCCTGCCCAGGTCCTCAGGCCCCCGAAACAGGAGAAAATTCCCGTCCCCCGGACACACCCAGAGGCCCAGGCCGGTCAGCCCCGCCGCCAGCCGCTCCCGGCCCCGGCGGATCGCCCCCAAACTGTCTTTCGGCCAGCGGGAGAACTGCTGTAAAGCGATCTCACCTGCCGCTTGTGCCGGGACAGACACCGCCCAGGGCGGCCCCGCCGCCGCCATCCGGTCCAGCAGCGCCTCCTCTCCGCACAGGGCATAGCCCAGGCGCAGGCCCGCCAGGGCATAGCTCTTGGTCAGCGCCCGGAGAAGCAGCAGCCCGCCCCCGGACAGCTCCTCCGTCAGGCGGCGTGGATCGCCGCCGGTGAGCTCCAGAAAGCACTGGTCCACCGCCAGAAAGGCCCCCACCTCCCGGCAGCGGGACAGCACCCGGCCCAGCAGCCCCCCGTCCATCAGCCGCCCGGTGGGGTTGTTGGGGTCGCACAGGAACACCAGATCCACCCCGGGGACGATGGCCTCCAGCAGGTCCTCCCCCGGCAGAAAGCCTGTCCGCTCCTCAAGCCGGTGCTCCCGGATCTGGCAGCCCACCCCCTCCAGAGCCCGGCGGTACTCCGAAAAAGTGGGGGCAAGTAAAAGTGCTTGACGCAGCTTACAAGCCAGGGCCATGCGGTAGATCAGATCGGAGGCCCCGTTGCCGCACAGGATCTGGTCCTCCTCCACGCCGTCCCGGCGGGCGATGGCCCGGCGCAGGCCGCGGCAGGCCGGGTCCGGGTAGTGGGCGCAGTCCAGCACCGCCCGGCAGGCCCCCTCCAGCACAGGACCGGGAGCCCCCATGGGGTTCAGGTTGATGGAGCAGTCCAACAGATCCGGGGGACAGCCGTAGGTGTCCCCTCCGTGTTCAAAGCGGGCCATGTCCGCACCTTCCTTCTCTGTGATGTTAATGGAGTGCTTTTTTATGTAGGGCGCAACGACTCGGTGCGCCGCCTCAAATGGCGAAACCCCAGCGTTGAATCAAGAAATTCCGAAAACCGGCGGGAGGGGCAAGCTCCTCCCCTACGGGATAGCGGGGGAAATATTCTGTGGCGGAGAACCGGCGGGCGGGCCGGTGTCCCGCCCTACGGGGCAATTTCGGTTATGCGTGATATGGCGGCCGCCGATTTTCAGAACGGTTTCCATATCACGCCGCCAGCAGGGTCCCCCAACCCAGCACCGCCGCCAGGGTCAGCAGCTCCGTGACATACATCAGACGGCAGGCCCGGGCGACATCCGCCCGCTCCACCGGCCGGAGGCCGTCCCCAATGGTGGGCTTGGACACCTTTTTCCCAAAATACCAGGCGTCCCCCGCCAGCTGCACTCCCAGGGCCCCGGCGCAGGCCGCCTCCGTGTGGGCGGAGTTGGGGGAGCTGTGCTTTCTCCGGTCCCGGAAAAAGACCCTCAGCGCCCGCCGGCCGGAGCAGCCGGGCAGCAGGGCGGCGGCCAGACACATCATCAGGCCGGACAGCCGCGCGGGGATCCAGTTGAGCACATCGTCCAGCCGGGCGGCCGCCGTGCCGAACCAGCGGTACCGCTCGTTCCGGTAACCCACCATGGAGTCCATGGTGTTCACCGCCTTATAGACCATCCCCAGGGGCAGCCCCCCCAGAGCCAGAAAGAGCAGCGGAGCAGTCACGCCGTCGGAGGTGTTCTCCGCCACCGTCTCCACCGCCGCCTTCACCACCCCCGCTTCATCCAGCCGCTGGGTGTCCCGGCCCACGATGCGGGAGACCGCCTCCCGGGCCCCCGCCAAGTCCCCCGCCGCCAGGGGAGGGCATACCGCCATGCTCTCTTTCTGGAGGGCCCGGGCGGCCAGCAGCTGATAGGTGAACCAGACCTCCACCGGCCAGGCCAGACAGGGGGACAGCCCCCTCAGCCCCTCCAGGAGCAGCCAGCTGCCCCCGCCGAAGGCCGCCGGGATCAGCAGGGCCAGAAGGGCCCCCGCCAGCCGCTCCCCCGCCGGGGTCCCAGGGAACACACGGCGCAGGACGCCCTCCAGCCAGGTAATGGCCCGGCCCATCCACCGCACCGGGTGGGGCATCCAGTGGGGGTCCCCCAGTAGCCAGTCCAGGACCACCCCGGGCAGCAAGACGGTGATTAGATGTGCTGTCAACGTCATAGCGCCTCCAGCACCCGCAGCTCCAGGGGTTCCCGCCGGACCTCCACCCGCCAGCCCCGGCAGTTCTCCGGCTGCCAGCGGTAGAGCTCCCACTCCGGGCGGCCAAAGGCGGACATCACCGCCAGCCAGGTGCCCCCGTGGGCCACCACGGCCCCCCGGTCCACTCCGGCGGCCTCCGCCTCCCGGACCACGGCCTCTATCCCCCGGCGGCTTCGCTCCAGAAAGCCCTGCATGTTCTCTCCGCCGGGGAAGGTGATGGTCAGGTCGCCCCCCATCCAGGCCCGGTACAGGGGATCGTCCTTCAGCTCCTCCCAGGTCTTTTCTTCAAACCGTCCGAAGGCGCACTCCCGCAGCTGCGGGACCTGCCGCTGCTCCACCCCGGGGAACAGCAGCGCCGCCGTCTGACGGCACCGTAGCATGGGGGACACCCACAGCCCGCCGATCTCCGGCATCTCCCCCCGGCGCTTCCGGGCCAGTTCCTCCCCCTCCGGGGCAAGGGGCTGGTCGGTGGAGCCGATATACTGTCGTTTCAAATTTCCCGGCGTGATGCTGTGCCGGAGCAAAAGCAATTCCATGGCGTTCCCGCTCCTGTCTTTCTCTACTGATCACGAGGCCCCCAGCTTCTTTACACCGGAAACCCCCGCAAGTGTTTTCACTTTATGAAATTTGTCATTTCAGCCGCATGGCAAGGCCGCACTGGAGGCGGTAGACGGCCTCCGCCTCCCGGGCCAGGTCACAGCACAGGCGGCCCACCGCCTCCCGCCGGTCCCGGTCCCCCCCGGTCCATCGGGACCACGCCGCAGCCCACCTCCCGGCAGACCACCACCGCCCGGCCCAGCAGGGCCTCCAGAGGCGGGAGGGGATCCAGTTCCTCCAGGCCGTACAGCACCGGGCCGTTCTCCGCGAACTGCTCCGGAGAAAATCCCAGCACGTCCGTCACAAAGCTCCTCTTTCCGGCCCCGCGGCCGCCGATCACAAGAATCACTGTACTCCCTCCAAACTCTGGGCCAGCACCAGACCGACCAGGCAGGCCAGCTCACACAGCTGTAAAAACCAGCCCGCCAGATCGCCGGTGGTCCCGCCAAATTCCCGCTTTGCCGTTTTTTCATAGTACCACAGGGCCAGCAGGGCCGCCCCGCCGATCCACAGATACCCCGGCTTCAAAACCGCCAGTCCGGCGGCGCACAGCAGGGCGCCGCACAGTGGGAGCCAGCGGCCCCGGCGGCGCTCCCCGGTCACCGCCGCCAGCAGGCCCCCGCCCCGGGCGTTGGGCAGGGTCAGGGCGGCAAAGGCGGACAGCCCCCGGCTGAGCACCGGGACCAGGAGCAGGGCGGCCCACAGGCCCCCGTCCGTCCGCTCCGCCTGACACCACAGCCCGAAGGTAAGCAGCAGCAGCAGCCCGCAGCCCTGCACCGCAAAGGCCCCCACATGGGGGTCCGCCATGATCTCCAGCTTCCGCTCCCGGCTCTGGTGGGAGGCCAGGGCGTCGCACACATCGCAGAAGCCGTCCAGATGGATCCCCCCAGTGATCAGCAGGGGGATGGCGGTCATCCCCGCCGCCCACAGCAGCTGCCCCAGCCCAAGGGCTCCTGCCAGCCAGGTCCACAGCAGCAGTCCGCCGCCCACCGCCAGCCCCACCAGAGGGAAGGCGTACAGGGTGTATCGCCGGGCCCCGCTCTCCCAGTCCAGAGGGGGCACAGGGATGCGGGAGTACAGGGCGAAGGCCATGCCCACGGCCCGCAGAACCGTCATACCTCTCCCCCCTTCCAGTGGACGGGCAGTCCGCAGACCAGCTCGGTCACCCGGTCCGCCCGGGCGGCCAGGTCCCGGTGGAGGCGGGCCAGCAGGTCCAGATAGGCCCCGGTCTCCGGCGGGTAGTCCACCCCGTCCCGGAACAGGTCGCCGCTGACCACCACCAGATGCCCCGCTCCCCCTCTCAAACGATCCAGCCCCCTCCGGATGCGGCGGTACGCCCCCTCCGGGTCGAAGGCTCCCCCGGAAAACAGCTCGTTGGCCGCCAGGTTGCCCAGATCCTCCAGCAAAACGGCGCTCCCCGCCGGCGGGGCCCATCCCGCCAGATCCCGGGGACGCTCCACCGTACAGGAAAAACCCTTCCCGGCCCGGAGGGCCTTGTGACGACCGATGCGCGCCGCCGCCTCGCCGCCCCAGGGCTCCATGGTGGCCAGATAGATCAGGGGGCCCGTCCGGGGCAGGGCGCAGATCAGGTCCTCGGCCCAGCCGCTCTTTCCGCTGGCCGCCCCCCCAAACACCAGGGCGGTCACGGCTCTCCCTCCTCCGGGCTCCGGCCGTCGGCGCGGTAGGCCGGGATGCCCAGCCCGTCAAAGGTGTGCATCTCTCCATACACCGACAGGGCCATGTCCAGCAGAGGCATGGCCGCCACTGCCCCGGTGCCCTCTCCCAGGCGCAGTCCGGCGTCCAGCACCGGCTCCAGCCCCAGGGCCTCCAGCAGCAGACGGCCGCAGGGCTCCGCCGGACGGTGGCTGGCCAGCAGGCTCTTCTCCGCCTGGGGGCACAGCCGCACCGCGCACAGGGCTGCGGCACAGGAGATGGCCCCGTCCAGCAGCACCGGCAGCTTCCGGAAGGCACATCCCAGATAAAATCCTGTCATGGCTGCGATGTCAAGTCCACCCACCTTACAGAGGACATCCATGGGATCCGCCGGGTCCGGCCGGTTGACCGCCAGGGCGGCGGCCACCGCGCGGCGCTTACGGACCAGGCCCTCGTCGGACAGCCCGGCCCCGCGGCCCACCGTCTCCTCCGGGGAGCGCCCCAGAAGGGCGGCGGCCACCACCGCCGTGGTGGTGGTGTTGCCAATGCCCATCTCTCCGGCGGCCAGCAGCTGGATCCCCCGGTCCGCCAACTCCTCCGCCGTCTCCAGCCCCGCCCGCAGGGCGGCCTCTCCGGCGGAGCGGTCCATAGCGGGACCCCTGGTCATGTTCCGGGTCCCCCCCTCCATGACCACCCGGTCCCGCAGACCGGGGACTGCCTCGTGGGCCAGCATCCCCACGTCCACCGGAAGGACCTCCGCCCCGGCCACCCGGGCCATGCGGCAGACGGAGGACCGCCCGGCGGCCATGCTCCGGGCCACCGCCAGGGTGACCTCCTGGCCGGTCTGGGTCACCCCCTCGGCCACCACCCCGTTGTCGGCGCAGAACACCGCCACCCCCTTCCGGTCCAGGCGCACCTCCGGCGTCCCGGCCGCCCCGGCGATTCGGACCACCATGTCCTCCAGACGGCCCAGGCCGTGGAGTGGCTTGGCGATGGCGTCCCAGTGCAGCCGGGCCCCCTCCATGGCTTCCCGGTCCGGGGGCGTGATCCCGTTCAGTCTGGCCTGGATGAATGTGTCTCTCATAGCGTGGTCTCCTTCTGATATTGGACGCAGGCGGCGGCAAAGCGGGCCGCGAAGCGGGGATTGGATGGGAAATAGAGGTGGGGGAATCCAGCAAGTAGTTTTCCTTCACAGATCATACAGGGTCTTGGGTCCCCTCCGGAAGGCCGGACGGCCCGGCAGGCATCCCCCGGCTGGGTGCAGGCCCAGCGGTGGAACTCATGCCCGGCGATCTCCTCCCCGGAGATCAGATAGGGGTTGTCCCCCTCCGGGCGCAGGGTGAGGTATCCGAAGGGCTGCCGCCCCCGGCTGTGCGTCCCCTCCCCCGCCAGGACGCCCGCCATGGGCCATGCCCGGCCCTCCGGGTCCTCCAGACTGCTCTGGAGGTAGAGGAAGCCGCCGCACTCCGCCAGGGCGGGCATCCCGCCCCGGATGGCTTCCCGGACGGCCCGGCGCATGGGGGCGTTCCGGCTGAGCTGCTCCGCCCACAGCTCCGGATAGCCCCCGCCCAGGTACAGGCCGCAGCTCCCGGCGGGCAGCGCCCGGTCCTCCAGGGGGCTGAACTCCGCCAGCCGAAGGCCGTTCCGCCGCAGCAGATCCAGATTGTCCTCATAGTAGAAGCAGAAGGCCCGGTCCCGGGCCACCGCCACCACAGGGCCCTCCGGCTCCGGCGGGATGACGGAGGGCTCCGCCGGCAGAGGGGCGGCGGACCGGGCCAGGGCCAGGACGCCCTCCAGATCCACCGTCTCCTCCAGCTGGCTGGCCAGCCGGTCCACCTTGTCTGCCAGCCCCTGGACCTCCCCCGGCGTGAGCAGGCCCAGGTGCCGGCTTGCGATGGCGCAGTCGGGCAGCTGGGGCAGCCAGCCCAGCACCGGAAGGCCCGTCTCCCTTTGGAGCATGGGCGTGAGCAGTTCCGCCAGCCCCCGGGAGCAGCCATTGAGAAGAAGCCCGCCGATCATACCGGGACTGCGGAACCGGGCCAGCCCCCGCACCATGGCCGCCAGAGTGAGGGCCGCCCCTTGGGGGCGCACCACCAGCAGGATGGGGGTCCCGGTGGCCCGGGCCAGGTGCCAGCTGCTGGCCCGCTCCGTGCCCCCCACGCCGTCGTAACAGCCCATGACCCCCTCCAGCACCGCCACGCCGCGGCCACGCCCGGCGGAGGACAGCAGGGCGCGGGCCTGGTCCTCCCCGCTGAAAAACAGGTCCAGGTTCCGGCTGGGCAGGCCCAGCACCTCCCGGTGGAACATGGGGTCGATATAGTCCGGCCCGCACTTGAAGGCGCAGGGGTCCAGCCCCCGGCGCTGAAAGGCCCGGAGCAGGGCGCAGGTCACGGTGGTCTTGCCGCTGCCGCTGGCCGGAGCGGCCACCAGCAGGCGGGGCAGGTCCAGCCTCTCCTCCATGGCTGTCCTCCTCCTTTCCAAACAAACAACCTATATTATACCGGACCGGTGGGAAAAATGCAACGTGGGCCGGCGGCTCTCTACGTCTCCGGCGGAAAATTTCCCTTGCACACGACCGCAGTTCCCCGGATTTTGAGGGAGGGTTTTACTTTACGGGGTTAGTTCCTTTGCCCGTGGCAGCAAAGGAGGTCGCCCCGCAGGGCGAAATCCTGTGAGGCGCGGCGCTCCGAGTCGTCGCGCCCTACGGGCGTCACGATCCACGGGGGGACGGGCGGGCCCCTCCCCTCCAATAACTCATAGAATGGCGGCAGGCAGAGGTGGGCTCCCACCTCCGCCTGCCGCTTGCAGACTGTCACAGAATGATGCAGATCAGGCCGCCGGATCCCTCGTTGATGATCCGCTGAAGGGTCTCCCTCAGCTTCTCCCGGGCGTCCTCCGGCATCCTCTTGACCTTGGCGTTCAGGTCCTCCCCCACCAGTTCGTGGAAGGATTTTCCGAAAATGTTGGACTGCCAGATCTTGGCCGTGTCCCCCTCAAACTCCTGGAGCAGATAGTGGATCATCTCCTCGCTCTGTTTCTCGCTGCCCACGATGGGGGACACCTCCGTCTCGATGTCCGCCCGGATCATGTGAATGGAGGGTGCGCTGGCCTTCAAACGCACGCCGTACCGCCCGCCCTGGCGGACGATCTCCGGCTCCTCCAGCACCAGGGAGTCGATGGAGGGCACCACGATGCCGTATCCGGTCTCCTCCACCTCCTTCAGAGCGTCGGCCACCTTGTCGTACTCCGCCTTCACCTGGGCCAGCTGGGTGAGCAGGGCCATCAGGTCCCCGTCGTCCCCGATCTGGAACCCCGACTGCTGGGACAGCGTATCATAGAATAAGGCCCGGGGCAGCTCCAGCACGGCGGCGGCCAGGCCGGTGCCCAGGTCGATGTTGGTCACCCGGGCCTGGCTGACCTGCTCGCACTCCCGCATGGCCCCAATGGCCCCGTCCACATCCCGGATGCGGTGGAGCTGCCCCGCCCCCCTGCCGGATGGCCCCGTACAGGGCGGCCTTGATGGGGTGCTCCTGGGGCAGTGCGTCCACCCAGGGGGGCAGAAACAGGTCCAGCTCCTTCAGCGGGAACTCATACAGCACCTGCTTGAGCAGGCCGCTGATGTCCTCCTCCCCCAGCTCCAGGCAGTTGGCCGACACACAGGCCACCTGGTGCCGCTGGGCGATGTCCGCCCGGATGGCCCGGGCCCGCTCGGAGTTGGGGTAGGCGGAGTTGAGCACCACCAGGAAGGGTTTTCCAAGCTCCTTCAGTTCGGCGATCACCCGCTCCTCCGCCTCCAGATAGTCCTCCCGGGGGATGTCCGTGATGGAGCCGTCGGTGGTGATGACCATTCCTCTGGTTGATAGCATTTAGCAGAAAATACGATATCCCCTGAGCCGCAACCATTTCCGGGATTTTGAGCGGTTCCGTCTCCGCCCGTATTCCCGCCGATTTGACCTTTGTATGGGTTTGGATTCCCATGCAGGTAAATCAAGAGGTTTATCTTTTCATTCGTGCTTCCCTTCTGGATGACGATATGGTCAAGCACCTTATCTACCAATCCAGGACTGAAGCCCTCTTTAAATTGGACAATATATTCGATGTCTTCCCGAATTCGTTCGGGGGTCGGCATTGAATTACTGTTGGCTTTAGTCTGTTCATCGACAAGGCGTTTCTTTTCATCCATGGCTTCTGATAGCTCTACGTTGAGGGAATCATTGCGCTTCTGGAACTCGGCATCAGAAATCCGTCCGTGGACTACCAAATCAAGTAGCTTATCTTTTTTTGCTTCAATAGATTTGATTTTTTTCTCTTGAGCTGCAATCTCTTTTTCAAAAGCCCTTGGTTCATTGAGAATGGCTTTGTATATTTCCTCGGCCCTTTTTAATATGGCCTCTTTATCTTTGATTACATAATCCAATACTTGGGTCATAATTTCATCTAGGTCTGAGGAATAGAGCTTAGGCATACTGCAGAAGTGATTTCCGCTTTGAACTTGGTACAGACAACGCCATATTTCTCTCTCAACCTTTGTTCCGTCTTTCTTGGTATACTTGTACAGCCTGCGCACGAAAGTCGTATTATGCTCTTCACATATGATTTTGCTGCTGTAAGGGTACATTCCCTTATAGGAAGCACGTGGTTTCGTCCCATTTGGATTTAAACTCATGTATTGTGCCGTCTTTGAATCCAGAATTTTTTGTGCTTTATCCCATATTTCTTCATCGACAAGTGCAGGGACGATTTCTCCGGTTTCGTCTTTATACATGACCCATTCGTCTCGCGGAATTTGTTTTATTTCACTCGAAAGAAAATTAACCTTTTCCGTCTTTCCACCACAGTAGTAGCCCTTATACTTTGGATTCCGAAGAATGTTCTTAACCGTGGCTGATGTAATTGGGCCTCCGGCAAAATTTCGATAGCCCTGGTTTGTAAGTTCAACGCCGACCCGGCGGATTCCTAGTCCATGGTTGACATAGAGGTCAAATGCTTTGCGGACCATCTCGGCTTCTTTTTCATTTATCACTAAGCGTCCGTTGTCCTTATCGTATCCATAAATCCGATTTGAGCCAAGAACACTACCATTTTCAATGCTCCGGCGAAAGCCAAATTTGACTCTGGAACTGGTCTTCCGGCTCTCTTCCTGCGCTACACTGGCCATGATGCCGAGTCGTAGCTCACTGTCTTCGTTGAATGTCATAATACCGTCTGAAAGGAAGTAGACCGCGATGCCCTTTTCTAATAGTTTCCTTGTATAAGCAATACTGTCCAATAAATTTCTGGCAAATCGGGACACCTCCTTTGTCAGAATAAGATTAAACTTCCTTTCTTCCGCATCTAATATCATTCTGTTAAAACTTTCGCGCTTTTTTGTAGATGTTCCAGTTATACCTTCATCAAAGTATGTCCCTACAAGTGTCCAATTCGGAGCGTTATTTACATACTCCCGGAAGTATTTTACTTGAGCATTTAGCGAGTGAAGCTGCATTTCTTCATCTGTGGATACCCTGGAATAGCAAGCAACCCTTAACGGTAGGTCATAAATGGTCCAACCATCTTTCAGCAGGGTTTGAATCATGTATCGGTCTAAATCCTCATTTCGAATTTGGCTGATATCATATTTGTGAAATCCTGGCCGCCTTAACGGAGGCGTTTTTCGTTTCGCCATCTGCTATACTCTCCCCCTTGTTCTAACAGTGTGCATATGTAATAATTATACCACGAACGCGAAATTGTTCAATGCCTTCAAAGTTGAGTACTCATCTCTGAGATAATCGTTAATTTGATAAAAAAGAACCCTTTCCCAGAAGGAAAGGGTTAATCAAAGGCATTGAGGTCAGGCTCTGCCTGAGCGTCAATTCCCTTTTCCAGTGTTAAATCATCTGCACCATCAATCATGCGGCAGGCTTTTTCATGTTGAGCTTCGGTAATGAGGCCAGCCTTAAGCATATTATCAAAAATATTATGTAGGACAGCGGCCTCCAGTTCTGATTGGTCTATAGGTTGTTTGACTATCACTGGCTCACCTCCGTCCATATGATATGTGGAGGTTTTTCCTGATATGACTTGTTTATATGACATCCTAGAATCCGACCTCATTCTTCGCCTCCGCCGCTTTTTGGCAACAGCATCATAAGGATTCCCTCCGTTGCTATCCACGAAAAGAAAAGCGCTGAAAAACTGTCATCCAACGCTTGAGGTTGATAACCACGGAAGATAATGTCTGGGATATGGGTCAGCGTATCCGCGATTGGGCCATAGCATTCCTGCAGGAAATACACGGCCCCAATCAAGACCAGGCCGAGTATTGCACCCTTCAGCAGGGCAAGTGGTAGCCTCATGGTGCCTCCCCCTATCTCATGCCCGGCGCTTTGGCGGGGGGAGCAGTGTCATATTTGACGGGACTCTTGCCGGGGTCCACTGAACTGCCTGGAATGTATTGTCTCCCCGATTGCGGAGGTACATGGTGAATCCGGTGCTCCGGCGGATTTCATTCAGTACCGTGGCCACATGCGCATATGGCACGTTCCTGGCGTCAGAATACCTGGCCACGAGTTCCGCCATGGTTGCATAGGGATTTTCCCGGATACACATGGACAGGGTAGCCATCCCAATATCGCTCTCCTTTTCGTCGTCTGAAAAGTAAAACGGATATTCGTCCATATTGGTCGGCTCAAGTGCCTGCAGTGCTGCAATGGTGCCGCACTGTATGTCTGGGTCGGATGTCACGATGGCCTTCCCTTCCTTGGATAGAAGACTGGTGGATAAATTCAGCCAGCTATTCGGGCCAGGCTCTAAGATACACTCACCTCTTGCCACAAGAATCCCCTCCCTCGTCAATGTGGCTTACTGTATAAACATGATTGTGATACTTGGAGCGTCCGTGATAAGTTCCTGGTCAAGGAAAATGACCACGGATGCCTGCTTACAGGAATCAAGTTCTTTGCTATAAACGAATTCAGGGTTGATGCCCGACGGTCCGACCAGGATTTTTATATTCCCGTCGGCATCAACATATTTCGCTGAAGCGGTCAGATTGACTGGCAGCTCATACTGGTCGGTAGATACGATGATTGCGTAGTACCCAGCGGAGAACCAGTCATCCACAATGGGAACCTGTTCTGGCTCCACGACTGAAATATCATCATATTGGTCAAGGTAGTCCTCATACTCCCTGGATGAGGTCAACACGACTGTTTTGCCACCTGTGACATCAGAGTCAATTTTCGTGGAGAGAATGGATTTGCAGAAGACGCCGGACTCTTCTGTATTTTGAATTTCATCCTCAGAGTACGCAGTCACTACAATATCGTCAGTAATCTTCTCCCCTCCGTTTATGATGGAAATGATGAGGAAACAGAGCAGAATTACTGCGATTGCGCCCCCAGCAATGTAGGCGATAATGCGGAAACGCTGGTTTTCCGTTGCCTTTTTGAGTAGGTCAATCACAGTCATCACCTCTTGATATATTATACCATATAGCAATATATTACGCAATTTTTGAAAAGGGGGCCACCCGGCAAACCGGATGGCCTCCTAGTGACAGCAATTCCGTGGAGTAGATTTTGAGCAATGCGACTGACGTCGCAATGGGACAAGCCCATCTACCTTGCTCATACCACCCACGCCAGTTTTTCACTGACACCGCCCTTTCCGTTGCACCCCGGTCAGTTTGGCTGCGTCTGATTCCGCCACACGGAATACGCTGTAGATGCCAATTTCGTACTTGCCGACACCCACGGCGGCTCCTTTGATTTCGCCCGACTTATGTGCAGTCATCAGGCTGCGGCGCGGGGAGAGACCCGCGCAAGGATGCTTCCAAACCGTGCCGGTCATCTGCCAGTGCCATGGGCGGTTGACCATAGGCCCCATTGTCCGAAGAGTGCAGCAACGGAGGTCAGAGGCTAGAGGCTCCGCTTAGGTGAAGCAAACTCCCAGTCAGCTCGGAATTGCGGCACCTTTGGTGCCATGGTGGAGACAGTGGGGCTCGAACCCACGGCCTATGGCTTGCAAAGCCATCGCTCTGCCAACTGAGCTATGTCCCCAAGGAGCGGCGGCCTGGTGGGGAGGTTGAAAGCAGGTGCAAAGACCAGGCCGCCATATAATGAGGGGGAGAGAATGCCCCAAAAGGGGCTGGTTGCGGAGGCCGGACTCGAACCGGCGGCCTCCTGGGTATGAACCAGGCGAGCTACCACTGCTCTACTCCGCGATATACACACGGTCCCACCTACCGTGACCCGGGCCATCTTTGCCACCTCACAGGGGGAGGTAGGCCCGTCCCTACTTTGTTCGTCCAGGCTGCGATATGGTTATCGGAGTCCCTGCGGCATTCCTGCGCGCAGAGTGGGCTCACAGCCAACCCATAGCTAATGCGTACATCTAAAACGATGGAACGCGCATGTCCCCGGCCGGATTCGAACCGGCATATGTCTGTCGGCATTGCTGCACGTTGGCAAACCGTTCTGCCATTAAACTACAGGGACATATGTGGGGAGACCGGCATACCTGATGAGGGTCTTCCCAAAATGGTTATTCCTCTAGTGAGATAACGGTGGAGTTGAACGCCGCGCTTGCTTCCTCCTCGCTTGCTGCTGAAGACAAGATGACTGCGGTATTGGAGTCGCCTACTTTCACGAAGTAGTCGTACTCATCTCCGACAGCATAGCAGAAATACTCGTTCCCATCCTTTTCCCCTTCATCTACCAGGGATGCGGTGGGTTCAGCCTCATAGGCGCTCTTATACTCTTCCAGATATTCGCTGTACAGGAACGTGCCGTTCAGAATTGTCTCGTCGTCCTTAGAGATGACGAACGGTGCCTCCAGCGTAATATCATAGCCCACCTTGGCATCGACCGTGATTTTCACGCGGTCGCCTGTCTCAACATCGTATGTGCCGGACTTCTCTAAATACGTGTTGCAGGCTGTCAGTGAAGCGGTCAGTGCAAGCGCGGCGGCGGATATGCACAGGACTTTCTTGCGCACAACATGACCTCCTCGAAGTTTCGTATTTTACCTGGTGGGCCTTCGGGGGTTCGAACCCAGGACCGGGCGGTTATGAGCCGCCTGCTCTAACCAACTGAGCTAAAGGCCCGTATCTGGTGCGGAAAGTAGGACGCAAACTCGTAAGAGCCCAATGGCTCACCAGCACCCTCAAGCTGGCGTGTCTACCAATTCCACCACTTCTGCGTTTCAAACAGTCAAGTGAAGTCTTTTGTTATATGTAGGACCTTCGTAAAACCCTCTCCTGCCGACGGTACTTCTAACTTTTGCCGAGAAACATGATGCCAATACGCGGCACATGCCGTTCCCGCATATGGTTATTCTTGAGGGCCTGCGGGACAGCCGTATCAATATGTACCGCGACCACATCAATGCCGGACGGAAGCCCTTTTAGGACTTTCTTCCGAGCGTGGATGCTGACATGGGCTGAATCCATTACAACATCATGTCCAGATTCAAGGTGGGAGATTGCTCGCTGCATCATCAGACGATGGACTTTCCGGTATCCACGCACGGTCAGTTCTTTGCCAAAAAAGTTCTTTCCGAATCTCGTCAGAACCCACATATACATACTGAGGGTGCTCTTTGGCCCGACCATTAGGTATAGAGTAGCAATACGTCTCCCTCCCTACTATTTTCGGTGCAATTCCCGCTTAGATTGTCACACCAGCCAGCAACTATTCTCCGCAAAGATATAGCCCCGGGTGTCTTCCGGTCATACTGGCCCCGACGCATCGGGTACGGCAGTTTTCAGCGAGCATTGTCATTCTTTGTGGGGAATCTGCCACGCCCACATCAGCCGGTACAAATCCGGCATTGGGTGCGGGGGTGGACTCGAACCACCGGCCTCAAGCGTATGAGACTTGCGAGCTGCCGACTGCTCTACCCCGCGATATATTGAGAAAGAATGGTGCCGGAGACCGGGCTCGAACCGGCACGGGAGTGTTCCCACGGGATTTTAAGTCCCGGGCGTCTGCCAATTCCGCCACTCCGGCGTATGGTGCCAAGAGAGGGACTCGAACCCTCATGCCGCTGCCGACAGCAGGGTTTGAGCCTGCCGTGTCTGCCATTCCACCATCTTGGCGTGTGACCCGGCCCCACCTGCCGGGCATCGGGCCATCTTTGACCACCTCATTACTGAGGTAGACCCGTCCCTACTTTGTTCGTCCAGACTGCGATGAATAGCGGGGGCCCAGAATGGGCACAGGCTCACAGTCAACCCAAACATGAAACACACTGTCTGGCGGACAGTGTAAGCTGTCCCTGGCTGGATTCGAACCAGCATACTCCAATGGAATGGATGTTCTTCTATTGAACTACCGGGACGCATTAAGTTGCGCTGGCCTCAAAATCAGGGGCATCTCGTTTCAGAAGATATGGATTGGTCGTTAATGATGCAGTAACCCGCACTGCTGAACCCGCGTGCAGATTGTTGTAAGTATGCTCGCGGATATCCTCATACAAAGCGAAGAGCACCGCGATGAGAAGAGAGTCATCATCCAGAGCCACGATGCCATAGGTGTCATACCCATTACGCACCATGGCAGGTTTTTTCACCAGAGCAATCTGGTGTTCTTCCCTCATAGATAGGATAGTTCGTTCCATCCTTGCCATGGCCAACGTGATAAACGGTGTAGTGCAGGCAATTCAGCTCGATTGCACGGCATGTAACCCTCTTGCCTGGCCGGTACTGCTCCTTGAAGGGGTAGATACGTCCAACGGAGCGTGTGTTCCTCGTGACCTTATAGGATTGCTCCATGGGCGCTCCAAACCGCAGGAGGCGGCTCAGAAAGCCGGATTCAGCCTGTTGGCTCTGATACGACAAGTCGGACATCAGAGACAAGTGTTGGTCAAGCAGTTCCAAATTGCAGGGAGACATACTTGGAACCAGATGGGAAATCTCTGCGTGACCAATTAGGTTGCTATTACGCCGTATTTCGTATTGCGGGGACAATCCTACATCTGTTTGGATGACCTCTGCCTGCATTTGTGATTTCCTCCTAGTAGGAGATGGCAGGGATGGCTGGACTCGAACCAGCGAGTGAGGGAGTCAAAGTCCCTTGCCTTACCACTTGGCTACACCCCAATATGAAGCGGCCGCTGCACCCTGCCCCATGGCGGCCGTAGTGATTGTGCTCGGTGCGAATGGCATGTGAGAATAGAAAAGGGAAAAGAGGAATGGGAGAAATGGTACACAGGCACAATATATGTGCCATGGAGCTGGTAGAGGGGGCTCGAACCCACGACCCCGAGATTACAAATCACGTGCTCTGCCAACTGAGCTATACCAGCAGAGATTTTGACTCTTTCTCGAATTCCTTGCTGTCGATGACCACAAACTTATATCCGGTCTTTTTTGCATCCTGGCGATACCAGCCGAGAATGCCTGGGTCTTTCCGACCCCCTTGCTGGTCGCACAGTTGCTATTCTTTTTAATTTGTTGATGCACACTTTGACGCCTCCTTCCCTGGCCAGACACCTAAGCGCCGGAGCGCCCGCTGTACAAAAATTTCATCTTCGACTTCCAGACCTCTCTCCCCTGCTCGGCCCTCCATATGGTGCCGCAGCTCGTGGCCGATGGTCCCATGCAAAATGGTAATCGCCTGTTCTCTGGAAGCCCTCGGGTATAGTTTCTGAAAGGAACCGTAGTAAACGAAGATGCAGTTTCCCATGATGCGGTTGCGCCGATACTCTCCAAGAACATAATAGCGGTTTGACGGAATCCGGGCATTGTGCTTCTCTTCCGGTAGCAAGTAGATGCCACCAGTCAGGCCGCGATACATCTCCTCAGGAAAATCATTATCTACGATATTATCAAGTATCTGCGCCACCTCGTCAAAATCGAGGGGGACAACGGGAAATTGTATCGTATCCGTGCGGGTTGTCACTCCACTTCAAAATTGCTGTCTTCAGCGCCATCATCCAGAAGCTCTGTCGCTCTCATGCGGCGCTCTTCTTTTGCTTTTTCAACATTTGTGAAGATAAGTTCCTTTACAGATTTGGAATCCTTCACATTGATGACCTCCAAGGTCGGAGAGGTCTTATCAGACGAATGAACGGTAATTGTACCCACGCCGAAGATGCGCTGCCACAAAGAACGAGACAAGGAGACATCCCGGACTCGATACAGCAGGACTTCCTCCTCGTTGAGATTTAGAAGTCCTGTCTCTCGGAAAAGACGGTCTTCACTCAGACTGTACTTTGTGAAACTGATGGGCAGTCCGAAGTGCCGCTTTCTGTCACTCCAAATCGTATCCATGTCAAAATCTCCTCGTTACTTCGTGCTTTGGCCTTCCATGGCCCCGGTGCCGTGGCATGTGACTCTATCCATTCATTTTTGGAGCTGGAGGACGGAATTGAACCGTCGACCTACGCATTACGAGTGCGTCGCTCTGCCTGCTGAGCTACACCAGCGTATGTCCGCCAGGTGGGTATACCCCCACCCAGCGGATGAGTGCTCACTGTGGAGCCTGGAAGCCAGGATAGGAGCCGTTGTAAGGTGCCTGATTGGGGGCCTCCGCAGTAGGAGGCGCACCAAACGGGGCGGTTCCTGCTGGAGGTGTGACAGGACTGCCCGGATACACACCGGCCTGACTGCCTGGCAGAGGATTATTTGTGGGTGCATTGATGACGGGGGCGGCAGGTGTAGCCGGGTTGACCGTATCAGCGTTTGCACCTGTTTCATCAGCAGGTTCAGCATCCGCTTCGCTGTCAGTCGGCGCATCCTGCTTCGCAACGACAGCAACGGGCGTTGCTGTGGCGATGAAGGTAGCGAGGTCCATCACATATTTCTTTGTATCGGTCGTCATGCCGGTAACAACGAAAGAGCGGTCGACGCCATACTTCTTCCTGAGATACTGGAGTGCATTCACCTGGTCCGTAATCTCGCCGGGAATTACCTCATCCCCGCAGGGACGGAAGGTGGGGACGCCATTCTCTACAATGGCCTCTGCATACTGGACGGTTGTCGCCGTCACAGTACGGGTGATTTTCTCCAAAGCACATACACTTCCTTTCGCTGTAAAGAATTTTTCTTTTTTAACTCGTTGTATAAAAACGGCCTCAGCGGATTGATATGGCCACTACTCCCCGCAGAACACCCAAGATGCTTCGCCGCACAGGAACTGCCTGCCGCTATCGCCTCGTGGCAAAAGACACTTAGCCGCATGTATCTTTGTTTTTTTGAAAAGCCCAGTGGTTAGCCCCGGCCCGGATAGTGGGCTGGCTGTATGCAAAGGGCTGGATGAAGCCCGTGCTTCCGAAAGGAGGAAGATACGGGAAGCAGGGGGTATCGTCCGCCTGCTCTGGCGAAGAGAGTGGGGTTCGAACCCACGGGGCTTTTTACACCCAGCGGTTTTCAGGACCGCCGCCTTCATCCACTCGGCCACCTCTTCGTATGTGCCCCTTGTGCATGGCCAGTTATCTGGAGCTTTCAACTGTGGTGCAGTCAGTGCCGAAAATGAATTCGTCAAGGTCTGTTGCCTCCTGGCTATATGCCATTCCTATCACTCTCCTTACTTTAGTGAATTTCCGCTAGATAGCAGATAGAGCCACGTGACCTCAAGTAATATTATACCACAAATCATTATATTAGTCAATAAATGAGCGCGGCTCAAAGCGCGTTTTGCATGTGAATAGGCGCTTTGTTCTTCAATAGATATTATACCATATATTATTAAATTGGTCAATAAATTGAATGAACAAAAGGAAACGGAGCAGTCCATACGAACTGCCCCGCTTCCCTATATACACAAACGTTCAGGAGGTGGAGTAAACCTCCTGTGGTCCCGACAACGGGATTTAAACCCGTGAACCCTTCTGCCTGCTGCGGCTGGAGGAGCTGATTCACCCAGCTTCTGCCGAGATTTGAATGAGCTGCCGCACCCTTCCCCAAAGCAGCCCAAATTCAAGTGCTCAATGGCATCATATACAACAAATTGCGTTACGATAGGGCACCGACATACCCTATGTAACTAAAGGAGATTAGTTCACTCAGACGAACCTATCTGAGTTAAATATATTATACCACATCATGACATTGAAGTCAAATCTGAAAAATTTGCCAATTTTACACTGGACTATCATGGCATGGAAAAGAAAATGGCCGCCCCTATAGAGGGCGGCCATTTGGGTCAGTGAATTTTGGTCAGAATTTGCGATGGCTCCTTACCGGCATCGAAATCATCCATGTTGTCCCAGACCAGATAGACCGTGGCTGGGCTGCTATCGGAAGTACTGTCTGCCTCCATCGCCTTGGCAATGTAAATGCCGGAAAGTCGAGATGGCAGTTCCAGAAGGATATAGGTTTTGGACTTTGCATTCACAAAGCCAAAACGGCGCTCTGCCTCCGTCAAATCGATATTAGGTGGATTCAGTGGCTTGTCCATCGCTGTTCCCTCCCTGGCCGTTATTGTCTGCAGGCTCTTTTTTGACTGGACGGGCAAATGCGTTAAGGTTTGCCCAGAATAGGTCGCCGGAATCATCACACTCACGTTCATCGAGGTAGGTTGCGGCGATATCTGCCATGTGCAGCAAAGTAGCCAACGGATAGCGATTATAGACATCTCCTGTCTCACGCTCATTGGAAAAGTCGCCCATATGATAGCGGATAGCATATTTTTCTTCTTCTGTCAAACCATTGATGCCCATAAACCGTTCCGCAATCTCTATGGACGCTGCGCCGTGGCCAAACTTATGGGTATCGAGAACGCGATACTGGTGTACCTCTACCCAGTCAAAACGTCCTCCTTTGTCCTGCTTGGAGCCATTCTCGGAGTAAATTTTCTTATTGCTCCAATCCTCTTTGTAGAAGCCGACCTTACAGAGGTCGTGTAACAGGGCCACAATGGTAATAGAATCTACCATAGATTCCGCCGCAGGGCTCTTTTGACTTCATCAGGCTCGTTATGGAGTTCAAACGCCAGAAGAGCGTACAGCCTTTTTGTATACATTGAGGGAATGCTCCAACAATCCACCGGCGTAGCTGCCATGAAACCGTGTCGAAGCTGGTGCTTCGAGAAAGTTCAGCGTGCCATTTCCCATATCGGACTGGAGCCAGCCGAGGCCGTTTTACTCCAACTCGTTTCGTTCCTACCAGCAGGTCAACATATTCCTTCCACATTTCAGGAATCGGCCTCTTTGGTTCGGTACGGTGCTCGATTTTCGTGTCGAATAGCATAAAATCATTCTCCTTTTTTGTTATAGTCTGTGTATATATAAAAAGACAGCGCATCCTCACAAATGAGATACGCTGTCTTGAGTCTTTAGAAAAAATGTTGGATATGTTTGGGATACTTCCTTATCTGATAGAAGTATCTTATCATGCGGTTTCTCGCCTGTCAAATTGGCCCACTGCTGTAATCTCTGGGTCCGCGCATAGTCAGATACACGCCAACACCAGCAAAGCCGGTCGCCACCAGCCCAATCATCCAGTTGCCAAGGAAGATGCCAACGGCAGAGCAGATAGTGCAGGCTACCATAAGATTCTGCCGCCTATCTCCCCTGCTCTTAAATGCCAGCACGATGGCCGCAATCGTGACTGCCAGCCCAAGCAATAATGGGACAGCAACAACGAGCATCGTAAGACCAACAAGACCATGGATACCGTCTACAGAGGCAATTAGCCCCAGGCTTCCAATGCCGAGCAGTGCAAGGATGGAGAGGAGAAAGAGCAAGGCATGAATGATGTTGACGATGCCGGAGATTAACATACAGGTCTGAGGTTTCATCGGCAGGCCCTCCTTTATAAATATAAAATATTGTACCATTTTAAAGTGAATTGTGCAATTATTTGGTGATACCGCAATCCAGCATCTCAGTTCTTTAGCACTTAAGTGCCTCAATAAAAAATGCGGGCACAAAAAGTGTGCCCGCATTTGTCAAGTGCCTTAGAACGGAAGCTCCTCGTCTTCGTCAATATCAACGAAACTGGCACTGGGATACGCAGAGGCAGGAGCCGAACCGCCCGCACTGTTCTGACTGGCCGGTGCGCTGCCACCACCGTTGCCGCCGGTCTTGTCGCTCAACTGGCAGTTGGCGTTCGCCTTATCGACCTTATCGTCAAAGATATGGTCACGGGCAAAGAGGGACACATTCCCGATTGCGGCACGGACCTTGCCGTCGTTGCTGCCTTTGAAGAAGGAAAGCTCTCCGGCCACCATAATGTTATCCTTGTAGGACAGATTGGGGTCGGCCATGAGCTGATACAGCCCCATGGTATTCCGGTCCATGTAGACTGTCGCATAGAGTTTGCCGTTGAACAGCTCAGCTCCGACGTTGTTCAGGACTTCCTGGAAAGTCAGATAATTACCGTCCAGATAGATGCCACTGGTCGGGTATCCCTTTTCCGACTTCCGGTTATCCGGGACGATGACCAGCGTACACTTGACCTGCTTGTAGGTCTTATCATTGCGGGTTTTTCTCTCCACCAAAGAGAAAGGCTTCTCATCGCCTTCCCGGGGGAACGACAGACTGCCGCAGAAGGTTCCGTGCAGATGCAGGTTCCCATTCTGGTCCTTGTTGGTTCTGGAAATACAAATGCGGTTGCTGAAAGAGTCGGCCATGATAATCTCCTTTCTGTGCCCCGCAGGACACTACAATCCACGCTGTTTAATAATTAAAATTTACTTCGTGATGTAGGCGTGGAAGGACATTAGAGAAAAAGGGGTGGATGAGTTCCCAGCCGTTCTGCGGCAAGTCTCTCTCCAACCCCTCAAATATCGTCATAGGGTGAAATTCGATACTTCCTCAATGTGATAATATTGTACCATTTTTCATTTTACTGGTCAAATTATGAGTGAGATAGGCGCCCCCGCCTGGAGTTCAGACAGGGGCGCTTGGGGTGCTTAGGACTTAATAACCAGTCCGGGGCAGGGTCGGGGTGTAGGGCTTGTAGTTAGAGTAGATGGAAGTGGTCCACCGGGCGATGGACTGCTGCCAGTACTGGCCATACAGGCCGCCCACGTCCGCCTTGTTGGCGAACTGGTAGCCGTTGGTGAGCGCGTAGAGCGTGGTGCCATCAACGGTGGCGTCGGTCAACTGGTGGAAGCCAGAGGGCACGATGCCGAATACCAGCATGAACGAGGTGACATACTCGTTGGAGGCCAGGCCGAGGGCCGTGGCGCTCATGTCCAGCGTGTAGTTCTGCGCCGTGGACAGGTTGTCATAAGCGGTCTGCCAGTTGCTGTTCAGGTTGGTGGTGTAGGTCACTTTGTAGTTCTGAGTGGCGCTGTAAGTGCCCGTCACCAGCCGGGTCAGGCGCATGGCGTCCGTCGGGATGGTGTCCCTCCAGTAGAAGCTGTTGAGGCTGACGCTGGAGGTGTTGGCGACACCGCTGACGGTGTACCGGATGAGGCTGTTGTTCATGACCTGCTGATAGCCGGTCTTCTTGATAGTCACTCCGGTGGAGATGCTGGGGTCAGTGACCTGAATCTGGACCACCTGGCCCGCGAACTCAAGGTCTGCGGTGAAGGTGTTGGTGTTCAGGCCGTAGTTGGTGGGCGCTGTCGTCTCCTTCACGGTGTAGATGCCCAGGGGCAGGAGCTTGGAGGAGGCGATGCCGCTGGCGTTGGTCTGGATGGTGTCCACCACGTTGTTGCGCTTGTCGTAGATGGTGAACACGGCACCAGCCAGAGGCGTGCCAGCAGGCAGGCCGTTGGTGGAGTTGTAGTCGGCGGAGGTCTTGACGACCTGAATCTGGGCGTACTCGGCGGTGTTCTCCCACTCAATCATGGTGGTGTCGCCGGACTCTACCCAGAAGGACTTGACCTCGTTGTCGAGGATGTAGCCGTCAGCGGCCACGATTTCCCGGACATAAGCACTGCGTGATATAGAAGTTGCCTTTTGCACTGTTCACGACATTCGGACGAATCGTGTTGTCGTTGAAGTGCCACCACTCAGAGCACAGCGGCGTCAGGCCCGCGCCAGTGCAGTAGCTCTGCAATTTGACTGCATACTGGTTATTCTTAAAGGAATCTGCCAGAGTTTGACTCTGCCAGTCCGTCCCAGTATGGGAATACTGCTTTGTAAACACCGCAGCACGCTGGGACAGTTCATGCATCTGAGTTGGCATCGAATACTCCTGAACATTGGTGGGCTTCTGAACTGTTGTATCCCCCACTTTGACAGGAGTAGTTGATGTAAAGGAGCCAAGGCTCACATCGATTGCGACGCCGAGCTGATGGTTGCCCGTGCCGGTGTTGATGAAATACGCCATGCTGAAGTTCGGATTCTTCCGAACGGCGGCATCGACCTCGGCGTTGGAGTCAGCCAAGGAGTTCAGGGCGTCTCCAACGGCAGCCTGAACTTCTCTTGGCCGGAATGCCTCATACAGGATAAGACACTCGTTGTTGGCCAGCGCAGACTGCTGGGCGGCTGCGATTTTCTTGGCCATCTCATACAGGCACGGCATCATGAACTCGGAATAGCCCAAGCGGTCATTCTGCGTCTTGCCCGTGTAGAGGGACTGGCCTGTAATGCCAGGCAAATCGTAGCCAAGGCTTTTGTAAAGGGAATTGTACGAATTGGTTGCGTTGTACGTGATAGAAGGGATAACGTCAGGCAGGTTAATCATCGTATAGGTGATGCTGGCGTATCCCTCGGTCCCATCCTGGAGCTGTACCTTGAGGTAGTTGCCCTCTTCCCCGCCGATAATGCGATAGGCAGTTCCGGCAGGGATGTTCTTCACAAGAGTGCCGCTTTCAGATGGAGTCGCTCGAATATTGATGTCTCGCACCGCGTAGCCCGTGGAACCCTCAACAGGGAGTTCGAACGGGCCAGTGGATGCTGCCGATGCAGTGGTCAGTGAAAAGGGAATCATCCCGAGCAGCATCACAAACACGAGCAGGCATGAGACGAGCCGCTTGAATTCCGTTGTATACTGCATCTTGCTCTCCAATCTGTGATTTTTTATTGCAAATGAGATTGTAAGAAAGCAAGCGGGACAGGTGGTGAAACTGGCATTGGATTCCGTTCCAAGTGCCTCTGCCGGATTTTTTTTGTCCGGCATAACTCACTGGCCCGGTCAATGCGTCAGCCAGTGTCCCCTACCCTGCCCCGCTTGCAATACGGCGTCAGATATTATAAGTATACTTACATTATTTGACGTCAAAGATGAAAGTTTGCGCCATTTCCGTTACATGCAGAACCTCTGGCAGAAGCGAGCCAGCATGACCGTGATTTGCGCACGGGTCGCTGTTCCCGTAGGATTCAGCGTTGTCGGCGTGGTTCCTGCGATGATGCCGTTCGCATGAGCCCAGCTCATGGGGACGACAGCGTAGGAGGAAATCTGGTTGTAATCGGAGAACTGTGCGCTCAGATTGCTCTGATTGGCGGTGTAATAGCCCTTGTAAATCGCGTAGCGATACAGGATAGCCGCCATCTGCTGTCTGGTGATGGGGTCATTGGGATGGAAGGAACCATCGCCGTAACCCGCAACGATACCGGCCTGGGAGGCCCAGTTCACGGCATTGGCGTAGTAGGCGTTTGCACTCACATCATAGAAGGGATTGCTGTTGTAAGTCGCCGGTGCGCCATCCAGACGGTAAAGGATAGTGACAATCATGCCCCGGGTCGTCGTCGTGTACGGAGAATAGGTCGAACCAGAAGTGCCCTGAATCAGACCATTTCCATTCATGAACTTCACGGAGTCATAGAACCAGTCACCAGCGTGGACATCGGTAAAGGGGTTGGACCAGTTGGTCGGATAGACCAGCGTGGGGCCGGTCTTTTCGAATTCCACACGCAGGGTGTGGTCTTCGACTACATCCTTGAAGGTGTAGCTTCGGGCCGCAGGAACCAGGTCGTCATCCACATAGACACGAGCCACCTTGTAGCCAGACTCTGGCACGAAGGTGAAGGTCCGGTCATCGCCCTTCTCTACGGAGACCGTGCCTCTCCCGCTGGGGAAATGGAGCCGCCGTCAGACCAGGTGATGTCGATGTCGTAGTCATCGTGGATTTCAGCCTTCTTTGCGAAGCGGACAAAATCTCATGGTCCTCATCTACGTCGCGGAAGGTGTACGTCCTGGAGTCCCCTACATAGTCCCCATCGACATAGACGGCAAGAACGCCATAGCCGGAATTGGGGGTCATGGTGTAGGTCTTGTTGTTCCCACGGGTCACAGTGGATGTGCCGGAGGAGAGATGCGGCCGCCGGAACTTGCGTCGGCCTCGATTTCGAACTTGTTTCGGCTCGCCCGTTCAAACTCCACATAGATGGTGTGGTCATCACGGACATTGGAGAACCGATAACTGCTGGGTGTTCCGCTGACCTTATCACCATCCACATAGACCGCCTCAATCTCATAGCCAGAATTGGGCTTGAACGTGAAGGTCTTGGAACTGCCACGGCTGACCCACACATTGCCCGAGGGAGAGATGGTGCCGCCGGAGCTGCTATCCGCCTCAATCTCATACCGGGTCGCATTGCTCCGCTCAAACTCCACATAGAGAGTGTGGTCGTCGCGGACGTTATAGAAGGTGTACTCGTCATCTGTATAGGACAGCTTACGGCCATCCACGTAGATAGCGGAAACCTCATACCCGGAATTGGGGTCAAATGTGAAGGTGCGGTCGTGACCACGAGTTACACGGATGGTGCCGGAGGGCGAAATGGAGCCGCCGGAACTGCAGTCAGCATCGATGTCAAACTTGGTGCCGTTGGAGCGCTCAAACTCGACATAGATGGTGTGGTCATCACGGATATCCCGGAACGTATACTTCTCCGTGACATAGGACAGCTTTTTACCGTCCACATAGACTGCGGACACCTCGTATCCAGACTTGGGGTCAAACACGAAGGTCCGGTCTTGGTCACGGGAAACATGGACCGTTCCAGATGGGGTGATGGTGCCGCCGTAGCTGCAGTCAGCCTCAATCTCGTACCGGCTCGCACTGATAGGCGCGAAGTCCACGTAGGGCTCGTGGTTCTCGGTGACATCATAGAATGTGTAGCGGCTCACGTCGCCCACGTCCTTGCCGTCCACATAGACTGCGATGACCTCATACCCGCTGTTCGGATAGAAGCGGAAGGTCTGGTTATCGCCGCTGTAAACGAGCGTGCGCCCAGAGGGAGAAACCCGGCCGCCGGAACTGGAAGTCACGTCGATGACATAACTTGTGTTGTAGTCCACGTCGGTATAGGTCAAAGTGCCCTCACGGACTGTGATGTCGTAGTTGGCTGTGTTTGCGGAGGGAACGATACCTCAATATCGAACACAGGGCCATAGGAATGGCCAGTCCTGGAGTGTGTGGTGTACTTCGGCTGGCCCAGACTGTCAGAGCCATAGAGCTTGCCATCAGCAATGTAGTAGGAAAACTCAGGGTCGTCGTGGATGCTGCACCGCACATCTCTGACCTGAATGGTCAGAGGAGCCTTCTCGATATTGAAGTAAACGGTTTGGTTGAGCTGCCCTGCGTATCTGCCGATACCAATGACCTGGACGGAAGCCCGCCCAGCATTGCGATTGTTGGAGTAGCTCAGTTGATAGTCTTCGCCCTCATAGAGCTTCGTTCCGCTCTCTGTTGTAACAGTGGGACTTGGGGTCTGGTACGTGCCGTCATATGTGACATCGGAGATGCCACTGATAGTCACGTCTCCAGAAACGTCCGTATAGGTCAGGATGCCGTCTGTGACATGTATGTCATAGTTGTCCATCCCGGCGAAACTGGCGGTGATGCCCTTTGTCCCGTTGCTCCGGTTGTAGAGCGAATACTCAGGCTCGGGGAGCGTGTCGTTCCCATAGAGCTGGCCGCCGGTGAGCGTGTAACTGAAGTCCGGGTTCTCGTTGATTGCGCATTGGACACTGTTGACACGGACATACAGCGGGGCTTCATTGATGGTGAACGACAGGGTTTGGACCTGGTTCTCGTAGGAGCCGAGGCCCGTGATGGTGATGGTTGCGATGCCTGCGTTCCGGTTGTTGTGGTAAGAGAGTTCGTAGTCACGGTTTTCCCTTAACACTGTCCCGGACAGCGACATCACAATCGGTTTCGGAGTTTGGTAGTTGCCATTGTAGTCCACATCGCCGATGTTATCGACGAAAAAGGACCCTGTTGATGCCTGCCGCGTCTGACCACTGTAAGTGATGTTGTTGGCTGAGTATGCAGTTCCGTTTTGCACTTCGGCAGCAGATGCAGATACCGGAAGTGCAGTAATCAGTGACGCGACCATCACAATGGTCAGAAGCAAAGAGCCGAATCTCTTTGCTTTCATTTCCTTTTCCTCCTTCTTTTTAGTACTCCCAATCAGGGGCAACAATATTATACCATATATCATTGTATTGTGCAAATTCTTAAAGAAAAGAATAAACCCCTGTCAACTCCTCTTTTCGGAGGGGTGACAGGGGTTGCGGGACTTTTTAACTACTTGGATAATTTGCTGTGTAAGCGGTCTCCGAGCAATGTATACCGTGTTTCAGATTTATCATTGCGGATGGCGCGTTTCAATGCTTCCTCCTCCCCTACGATGGCCACATTCTGCTTGCTTCGGGTAATCGCGGTATAGACCACGTTCCTTTGCAGCATGATTTCATGGACGCCTGACACGACCATGATGACCGTAAGATATTCGGACCCTTGTGCCTTGTGTACGGTATTACAGTAGGCGAGGTCAAGGTCCTGCATCATCTCAGCAGTATACTCGTGGATTTCTCCATCGCCATTGAATTCGATTCTCGCAATGTATGTCCATTCCGTCGGATTGTCCGGGTCTGGACATCGTTCAATGCTCTGGATATACCCGATATCGCCATTCATGGCATTTTCGGTATTCCTTGTCTGCATGACCTTATCATTGCGCCGAAACTCAATACCGTGAATTCGCATCGTGTACTCCCCTCTATTGGGGGATTCAGAAGATGCTGCAGGTTCAAATTGAATCGGTCAACATTCAGAGGTGTTTTTGTGACGGTAAGGATTCAGCAGAATCACATTATCCAGGCCGAACTTCTGAACGGACTTTACATAGAGAGAGCACGCCTTTTTGAAGATAGCTGCGGGGTCAGACTGCTCGAAGAGCACGAACCTTTGCCATCAAAGTAAAGCGAGGTCTCCCCTTTTTGCATCCGAATCGAGTTCTCTACGATAGGATTATCCTGCGCCTGCCGGAAAATGACATTGAGCTTGACAGTCGGGATGACCTGGCTTCTGATTAACTCATGAAGCACATTGCCAGCGCCGACCGAGGGAAGCTGGTCCGGGTCGCCTACAAAGATGACACGGGCTCCGTCAGGGATATGTTCCAGCAGGATATTCGTGATGAACTGGTCAGCCATCGAGGACTCGTCGATGATGAATAGATTTCCCTCCAGCGTATCGGACATCCGCTCATCCAGTTCAGGCACGCCGGTGTAGCCGACAGCGGAATGGATGGTACAGGCCGGATAGCCAGTCGCCTCGGACATCCGCCGGGCTGCTCGCCCCGTGGGGGCCAGAAGCACAGGCTCTGACGAGCTGCCAAACACCTGGTCATGTACATAGAGTACGGCCTTCGTGGTAGTCGTCTTACCAGTGCCGGGGCCGCCGGTGATGATATTGACCTGGTTTCGGAAGGAGCTTCGGACGGCTTCCTTTTGACTGTCGGCCAGGGTGACGCCGTTCTCATCCTCATACTGCTTGATGAAATCATCAATGTTAGAGATTTGGTGGGGATGAGTCGTCATCAGGCGCTTGATGTCCTCCACGATACCAGTCTCCTGGTCGTAGGACCGCTTGGTGTAGACCATCCCGGCCGTCACCTTGATAGCCTCTTGCTTATAAGCGAGATTCAGTGCCTGGCGGCACTTTTCCTCGTTGACTGCGTTTGGGAACTGGTTATTGAGCAGAGCTATCATCTGCTTGATGAGGTCGTCCTTGGGGGAGACACACATGGCCCCTGCTCTCAGCCCGCTCGAAAAGGAAAGTCAGCGAGGCAATGATACGAACGATGCTGTCTGGTTTAAAATCCGGCATCTGCCGGGCCAACTTATCGACTGTCTCAAACCCAAAGCCACGGATTTCCATAAGCTGATAGGTATGGTGCTCCAGGATATCCATGATGTCCCACTCACGCTTGGCGCAGTGGTTAATCATTCGATTGAGCATGGCTGGTGAAATGACACTTGCCGCGTCGCCGCACCGCTCGATGATTTTACGTTGGATGCGGGTCTCCTCCAGCTTCTTGGTCAGCCTGGACACGATTTTCTTGGAGATACCCCGGATTTCCAGTAACTGCTCCGGGTTCCGCTCAAGGACGTTCCATACGCTGCTGCCGAATTTCTCGTAGACACGCAGGGCTTTCTCCTTGCCGATGCCTACGCGGAGGCTGCCTAAGTAGGACACGACACCATCTTTTGTGGATGGCAGGTCAACGTCGAAGTAATCGACTGAGAACTGCCGCCCATACTTGGGGTTGTCCCGCCATGTGCCATGCAGATGGATGGTCACATTCTTGCTGGTCGGCAGTTTCGCACCACAGGCAGTAATGGTGTTGCCCGTCTCTGCGTCGACATACTTGGCCACGTTCCAGTCCTGGGATTCATACACCGTAAATAGATGGGAACATATCACTTCGGATTTCAGCAGTTCCCGGTGCCTTTATCGTTACACATGTCAAACCCCCCCTCCGGGGCAGTCTGACTTGTGGAAATCAAGTCATTTGCCTTGGTCAAAATAAATCTTCTCCTTCTGATTTTCCTGGGAGGAAGGTAAATCAGGATTTCTTTTTCTTCGCTGCCTTCTTCACCTTCTTCTTGATGCTGAACACGCGAGAGGACTCAGGATTGGTCTCAACGCATCTCTGATAAGCCTCAGGAAACGCGATTTTGAGCTTTTCCATATCAACTGTGGTTCCTTTCCGTGGAGTCCATTTGATTTCGTAGTACTCATCTCCACTGGGCAAATCAATCCGGGCCTCCGTAACATCCAGCATCCGCTTCATAAATACTTTTTGAATCTGCTTCTGCCGGTCCTCCAAAGACTTTACGACTTTCTGTTGAGCAGACTTATCGTCTGCTACCTTCACGTATTCTTCGATAATCTTCCAGTACTGGGATGCCTCCGGCGTCAGGTCCAGTACAGGCTTATCTGGATTGGCTGGGCCGGAATGGAACTGCCGGATAACGGCGATATCATTACTGGGAATACTGGATGGCGGCGGCTCAATGCCACGCTCAACGTAAGCGTTCCACCACTCTTCGATATGTTGAAGTTGCTGCCCCTCTGTTTGGATATTCCTGTCCAGAAATCGGGCAACAAATTGCTCATCGGAAAACGAACTTCCAATGTAGATACCGCCTGCAATGAGGTCAACTGTAAAAATACAGCCGATGTACGTCCCCTGAATCCTGTCGTCCGCAAGTACGGCGGGATAGTGCCGCATCTGTGGGGTATACGAGCAGGGGATTTTATCGTCTTCCCATGCCGCATGGTTCTCCGCCACCGTTGTCTTAGCCTCGAAGACGAACAGGCGTCCGTCCGGTGCCTGGATGATGGCGTCGATGTCGGCCAGAGCGTGGGGGTACTTCTTGGAGCGGAACATCCTGGTCTCAGGAATACGCTTGAAATCCGTGAGCTTAAGGAATGCCTCCACGACGTTATCCTCCATAAAATGGCCACGGTCGAAGACAGCCTGAGATTCGTCCGCAGGCATCAGCATCGGGCTCCACACTTTATCGTGGTATGTCTCCTGCGCATTCTTGTAGACACTGGTGCCCAGGATAGAGGCGTCATCAGAGCCCCCGATACCCAGGTGCCGAATCATCTCCCACTCTTCTGTGGTGAGAAACGCGCAATCGACGACCACGGTGGCATTGGGCCATTCAAGCCGATGCTGCACGGGACTTCCGTCATCACAGCTCTGCACCCACACAGCCAGTTCCTCAGCGCCGCAGTCCTCGAACTTCGTGTAGAAGTTGTCGAACAGCACCTTGGCCAGCTTCGCAAATACAGCGCCGTCCATGCCGGTCATCTCCAGGGCGTCATTCAGCTTAGCCATCCGCCGCTTTACCCGCTGCAAAGTCTCAGTGAATGCTGCGGACATGGTTGGATGGATATAGGCCGGGCTTACATCTGGCAGGTTACATTCGAAATAGCTCACTGAAACCGAACCTCCGTTTTCGTAAAAGGCCACCGCCCGGTCTCCCCAGATGCGATGTGTGCCATAGTCGTAGTCGAGGACCACGTAGGCCCCTCGACCGTTCTTAAACTTCATGTCTTGACCCAGGACTTCTTCCGGCGGGATATCCGGTCCGATATGGCCAAATGGCAGGACTTTTGCAAAGCCAACCAGCCTCCAGTTCCCACTGAACTGCGGGCGCTGGAGTCCGCCTTTTGAGAAGTTATATCTGTACTGGGTCAGTTCGTTCTTTTCAGAAACGATATATCTCCGTCCACTCTGCGTCTCCAAAATTTTGATACGCATTTTTTGTTCACCTCTTTTTAGTAGATGGGCCCCGCAACCGATGAATGGTCGCGGAGCCCTATAATGGGATTTTACCAAGAAACGACGCCGCCGACATCGTAGTCAGTGAAGTCCATGTTCAGAATCTTGGCCACGGTCTCCTCCAGTTCCAGAATTTTTTGCCTCGCTGGCACCATTGTCCTTCGCATACTGCGGGATTTGAGCCATAGAGAGGTAAATATCCAGAGCGGACATACGCGGCGTGCTGATAGTGAACGTGTCCACTTCCTCACGAGCGGGGTCAGCGTACTTACGGGGAATCTTCAGGGGCAGCACAGATACCGACGAGGCAGTTGACCGGGTTTGCGATTTCCACCTCACCCAGCTTCTTCATCAGCTCCGCGCCATCCTCAAACAGGGCATAGAGATTTTCCGCTTCCTGCTGGAACTTCTCCAGCCCATAGACTGCCCGGAGGTTTTCATCATGTGCTCGACCCGGATGCCCTTGCCGATACAGAAGGCATACCCGCCGGAACTCGGCTTCAGCTTCGGCATCAGGACAGCGCTGCTGGTCGCAGTATCGCTTGTAGAAAAGCGAACCATGGGCATCCAGTTGGCGCTGTGATTCCGGCTGACGGCCGTGGAGAGCCTGCTGGTATTTGTTCACCAACTCGCTCTGCACATCCGGCAGTTCCCAAATGGCGCTGGTGTAGCTGTGGCTGTTGGACCCCTCCTTGAACTGGGGCACCCCAAAGCGCTTATTTAAGGCGTTCTTCGTGGCGGCCAGCAGTTCGCTGATGGGCATGACACAGTAGCCGTCGGATGCGCCGCTGTGCAGTGCAGACAGTTTGCCGTAGCGAATCAGCAGGAGAGCGTTACCCTTGGCATATTTCAGGCCGAGGTTCATGCTCTTGGCCAGGTCGCTGTATGCCTCCGCCTTGACCATGTTCCCATTCGCCGGGCCAATCTGACCGGCGGAGGTATAGAGGGTCATGCGGCCGGTGTCCCGCAGGCACCATGTCTGGCCCTGGTACTGGACCATCAGATGTGTACCTGCGCTGGCATCATCCACGGTAACACGGGTCAGGTCGGGGTCGATGTTGTACTTGTCCACGGCTTCCTGAATGAACATGGGGGCATCCAGGGAAGGACCGTCAATGCGGTTCTCGGAATGCCTGGCATCCAGACAGAGTTCTTCTCCATCTCGGAGATTTCCGTCAGGAACTCCGATTCATCTGCTGTGTAGAATACATAATCGTCAAATCTTTTTTTCCATCTTGGTTTCCATCAGTTACTCCTCCTTAAACGTCTGTGTATAACAGGGTCATTCGTCCCGACCCTTGTGCTTGACTTTGCGGGTGTACGCCTTCTTGTTTGGAATGACCCGTGTTACCGGATTCAGTCCATTCCAAGAACCGCGCATCTTCCGCATCAGCTCGAACTGGGTCGGGACGGTTTTCATAGGCTTCTTTCGAGCCATACGGCATCTCCTCCTTCAATTTTTGATTTGGTATATATAAAAAGCAGCCAGCACCTGCAAAGCAGATACAAGCTACTTGAATCATCGTGGAATATGGGTTTTGTTCTCGTTTATACTCCCTTGTTTGATGGGAATATCTTACCATGCAGAAATTTATGAGTCAAATTTAGCCCTTTGAGGGGACAAGTGCAGGGGGCTCCTATGTGAGCACCTAAGATATTAAGTGCTTAGGTGCTTTAGCGCCTGCTGTTTAAAAATAAAAAAGCCCCGCACTCTCTCTATCTGAGAAAGTGCGGGGCAGGCTTTATCAGCCTTCTGCGTCGTTAAAGTAGTCTCTGACGAAATCACCATAGCCGAGGGATTCCAGCTCCTCCCGGGTGAAGATTTCAGCCAGTACGTCGATAATCTGCGCGTCGTCGTAGCATTCTTGCTGACAGACGGCGATGTACTCTTGAACCATGGCTTTTGACTTCTCTTTCCAGTTGGTTTTCACGAGCAATCCATTCCCCTTTTTCAATCACCAAGTCATCCGGCGCTCCGCGTCCACCCCTTTGCGGACCAGTATCCGCCAGGAGCAAGCAGGTGTATCCATTCGCCGTTACAGGCAGCGTGGTATTCGCTCTGTGTCCGAGTGAATACCACATGAGGGCCAGCCCATTGGCCGCCCATGGCACGAACGATTTCCTGGAAACGAGAAAATGATGTCATTTCTCCCCCCTGCCCTTCTGATGGAACGTCTGGTCGTAGTCCTCGATGGCACCTGCTCTTTTCAGGATGTTTTCAAAGGACCATCCAGTCAGGGCAATACAGAAGCCGTCAACGTCGCCCTTCAGATATGCCTCCAGCATGGCGCGGCCCTTGCTTTCATAGGACTCGTCATCGCCCCATGCCTCATCAACAAAGACTGCCGGGATTTCCGCCAGTATACTGGCATCGTCCTCCGCCAGCAAATTATTGATGGCGTCCTGCAGATTGAAAACCTTTTTTTCTCTTGGTTATTTGTGGTGTTTTTCATGGTATTTCCTCCATTCTCAATGTTGCTTTAGAAAATAATAATACTCGTCTTCCTGACAGGTCCTTGCATCGATACGGTAGCAAGCCGCTATTTTATATGAAAAAAGGCCACAAACTCACCTTTAGAGTCTGTGGTCTTGGATTTTTTCTATGCCGTGATGTGATAAACATACTTCCTTGTCTGATAAAATTATTGTACCACGCCCAAAAATTGTCGTCAAATTAGAACAAGACCCACTCCGAAGGAGTGAGCCCTGTTTGTCTGAGTCAAATGAAGCACTCTAGCGCTTAAGCACTTAGGCGCTTACTACTTGAGGAGCTTGGCATAGTTGGCCATGACCAGCTTTACCACATACTCCCGGTCCACATCTGCCCCTGGCATGGTGCTGACAGCAATGTCACGCACCGTCTGCTCATCCAGATTCGGGGCCTTATAGAAGACACCCTCATCGTAGATGAGGTCGCGGAACATGTCGACCAGCATATTTGCTGTTCTTTCCGGGTCCTCCGCATAGCCCCTGGAAATGAGCGCCATGTTGTTATCGAAGTTTGGGGCCATGGAGAGGATGTCTCCAGTTTCCCCGTTTCGCAGAATGCCGAAGTTCTGCGTATGCCGGTCCACGTTGAAGACCAGGGCATCCATGAAGAGGATGTCCAGGTACTCCCGCTCCAGGCCGGGTTGAAGCTGCTTCAATGCATGGTAGTTGTCTGCGTACTCCTCGTTTTCCCCTGTGAGGTAGGCCATGGGTTCGAAGTTGAGCCTGCCCTCCGTGAAATCTGTCGTTGCGGCGCAGCCGTCGATGACCTGGTAATCCGCCATTCGGAAGCCAAGGCGCTTTCAAGTTTGGCGGTGAACACCTCAGAGTAGATTTCACAAATGGAGCCTTGCTTGAGCATAACCCACTCCCCATCTATCAGCCGCCAGCACTTTTCGTAACTGCCGATGTTGGTCAGTTCCGGCGTTGGGGTGCGGAGCTGCTCAGGTGTATACTGCTTGGAGAAGCTGTCAAAGGAGCCGTGCAGAGCCACGTCCGCGAAGTAGTTCTGGGAAAAGCGGACCTTTTCACAGCATAGGTCTTGCTCATCATCCGTCTTCACCCAGTAGTTGTCGGTAATCGTCGCGCCATGGACACGGAGGACCGTGTTCAGGTCTGAGGTGTCGCCGAGCCGAAGCACGCGCTTCAAAATGCGGCTATTCGTCCGATGGCGGTCGATGGCCCGCATTTCAAGCCACGCCTCCAGGTCTCCCCCATTACGGAAACATAGGGGAGCCCTGCTCGGCAAAATGGGGTGACTGCCCGGCCAGAAAATCTGGCGACGGGTGTGTCCCCCGCTCATGATAAGTCCAGTCAGCATAAGGTTCCCTCCCTTCTGTCTGTGCTATTGTACTATACCTTTTTGTCCCGGTCAATCCCAGGCAAGTCTACATTTTGAACCAGGCCCCGCACAGAAAATATATCTGTGCGGGACCTGACGGACTTATTTGACGGCAGTGTGATGATACAGTTTTCCGTCATCGCACGGGATAAACACATCCTTCCCGTCGACCTCGACGTCCCCCAACACATGGAGCACGCAGCCGGTCTTTTTGACAATTACCTCATCTTCATCATGAAGCTTTTTTTGCATCAACGAATTTCATTTGAAACGTCTCCTTTTTTACTCGCAGAATAAGTTTATCAGAATAGTGAGAGTTGTATCTGTGCGGGCAAAATTGCAAATGTCTCAATTCCAACTCCCGGATTTTTGTCAGCAAGAACAACACCACTCCCCTGCACATCCATGATGGTGTCTAGGTTTTCACCGAATCCATCCATGGGGATAAAGCAGTATGGCACAGGCTTGCTGTGATTGAGCACTTCCTGGGCGTATAGTGGAATCTGCAGAATCTGGCTGACTATCTCCGCATCACCGAGAAAGGTCAGATAGCCGCCATTAAGCATCGTGAGCACGAAGCTCGCTGGAACAGACTTCTTGACCAACTCGTAAGTTGACAAAAAGTAGTGAATGGGGATTTCTCCAATATCTGTCTCCATACCTCTCACCTCCGTGTATTAGGCCATAGAAGCGCACGGCTGATGCTGTGTCGCCTTCTGCAGCAGGGCTAACACCGCGTTCTTGATATACCGGCCGAGTGCGACAGGCACGGAGTTCCCCTACCTGCTGCTGTTTCTGCCCAAGAGTACCGCAGATGCGAAAATCGCCCGGCAGGCCCTGGAGAGCTTTTTGCTTCGGCCACAGTCAGAGTCCGGTCCTCCAGAGGATGAATCAGCGGCGGTTTCCGCCAGTTGACAATCGTCGGAGACGGCTCATTCCAGGCCAGGCGGCGGTAGGTGCAGGAGTGGCGGTTCTTGCTGTTCGTCCGATACTCCTCCGGGATATCCTGGTAGTTCCCTCCCTGCGGGACGAAGGACATCCGTTTCTTCGTATCCGCTCCAGGGAGCGTCACATCAGAGTAGTTGCTCCACTCCGGCGTCACCTTCCCGAGAGCCTCCCCGCAGTGTGAATACCAGAAGTCAGTTCCAACGGAGGAAATGAGACTGCTCCAATCCGGCTGCCAAGGATAACGGCACGCTTCCGGGTCGTGTAACCGCCGACTTTGGAGTCCTGGACGATATTAGCGCCCAACTCATATCCACACTCCTTGACGGTCTCCTTGATGGCGTCAAAATACGCACCGCCGCAGGCAGTCAGCACCTCGGGCACATTCTCCATGGCAAATACCTTGGGTTTCAAGGTTTTGACAATGCGCATGTACTGCACGCTGAGCTCGCTGTCCGGGTGGTCGTCCAGCCTGGTATGGCGGTTGGCATTCGAGAATGGCTTACAGGACGGGCCGCCGATGATGATGTCTGGGTCAGAGACCGTTTCATCCAGAGGATACCCTGCTTGGGTGAAAGCCTTGTGGATGTCCCCATGGACAATGTGCATCCCGATGTTTTTCCGGTATGTCTCGCAGGCCGCAGCGTCATAGTCGATGGCGTAGCGGATAGAGAACTTCGGGTCCTGTGCAAATGGCCAATCCAGGATGCCTGCGCCGCTGAACAGTGAGACGACCGTGTAGATATCGGCGATGTCCTTTTGGACAGTAGAGACCGATAGCGGGTCCTGAGACTCAGCCAGGTATTCATCCAGGCTGATTTGTGTGTACTCCAGAATCCGCCCTGCAGCCGAAATATCATCTAGGCCAGCCGCCATGCGAAGCCTTGCCAGGTCCGCACGCTGGAACACGATAATGGGACTTGTCTTCTTGGATACGGCTCCTGTGTGTACCTTTCCATCGGAGACGATGATTTGGTCATCGCTGATGTGAACATAAAGCTGCTCCATCTCAGCGACCGCATCCAAAATCTCCTTATTTCTGAGGTCTACCAGGGAACTCCATATCTTCCCGTTCTTCTTTCGAGAAATTTTGTACTGTCCGGCCTCTGCAGGGACGATGCGGATGCTTCTCGACGCCTTCTCGATTACATAGTCATAGTGACTTCCCACGGAAAGACGTCCTGCCGACGGAAAGCTGAATGTCAGTCCCCGGCGGCTCTTTTTGATTTGCTTGTCGTTGCTGGTACTGTTTTGCATCGTACAAAACCTCCTTTGATAAATCGTTTGTGTATATATTGAAAAGACAGCAACCTCAGTAACGAGATTGCTGCCTTGAAATAATATGATGATTGTAGTAGATACTCCCTTGATTGATACTATTATTGTACCATCTGCATGGTAGATGGTCAAATTAGGTAGGAGCTGGATTCTGCTCCATGCTGGAGACCAGCCGGTCTAGGAATGCTTTGCGCTTCTTCTTTGAGAACGGCACTCCGACTAAACCACAGATTAGAAATTGACCAGTAGATAGAAGACTGGGGCCATCAGGAGCCAGAAAATCGCTGTGGCGAACTCGAACGGAGCGGATAAAGATTTGTGTTCAGGACCGTTAAAAGCTGGTTCAATCCTGTTCTGAAGTCAGACACCACGTTGCTTGCCCGGTCATGCGTGCGGGCGTCCAAGTAGGTCTGAGCTGAGTCCAGAATCTCGATATTCTCTGCTGTGAAGATACTGTCCAGATTGTCGCCCCAGTAATAGGTCAGCGTTCCATAGTCCTCGTGCTCCTCAATGTAGAGGACAACGCCATTCTCATCTGTGAAAATGGAATCGTAAACGTCGTGTGCCGGGGCGGAAGAAGAATAGACAGCGGTCTGGATGTGGTAGTCATCCGCGATATGTTCAAAGGAGTCTGGCAGATGCTCAATATGATAATCCGCCACGAAGCCTGTATCGTCGTATACTGCCGTGACCGGCAATGCACCGGCCTCTGCGGGGATAGAAGGCGCGGTGCGGCTGCCATCAGTCTGACTGCTGAATGCCGTCATAAACATAGATATGGAGAGCGCCACAAGGATGAGAGCCATAAAGAGGCCGCCAACCTTGCCCCCAATATCCACTGTTTTGAAGAACCGCTTTACCTTTTTCACGTCGCCCTGCTGGTATGCGCTGGTCAGCGCCGAGCGGGCACGCAGGCCGCTTATCCCGGCATGAAAGGCCGAATGGCCGAGACTGCTCATAGAATCCTCTCCTCATGGTGTTTTGTGTAAGTATTGTACCATTTTTCGCATAAATAAGCAAAAACCCGACGTTGTTTTGAACAACGCCGGGTTTTTCTGGTTACTCTTTGGCTTCTTCTGATTCAAGGAATTCGTTCACTTGGCGGACGTATTCATCGAATAATTCCGCCAGCATATCTTCGTCCGTACCGTAGACATCATCCGCAGTGACGGACAGGTCGCCTGTGCCGAGCGTCGTATAGCCGGTCAGAAGGCCATTTTCAAACCGGAGCTGGTAACGCTCCCCGTCGTAGTCCATACGGGGATACAGGAACTCAGCATCACCAGAACTCATGGCTGGTACAACGCACCAGCCAGTCTCTTATCGACCTTGGTGATTTTCAGTTCCCCGTCCACCGGCGGCGTGTTCCGCTCTTCCTCGGCCACCAGGTCCAGGAATGTGCCTGTATAGGTCAAGTCAGACGGAACCGTATCGTTGTTTGGGCCAGCGTCGGTGCATCCTGCGAGTACAGAGACAATTAGCAGCAGTGCCGCGAGCAAAGAAAATTTTCGCATTTATTTTTTCTCCTTTTTTCAAAATGGCAAATCAGGTTGGCCTTTTCCAGAGTCTCCCTCTGTGCTTTCTTGTATCACGGGCCGGGGATTTTCCCCGAACACGTCGAAAAGTTCGTGAATCGTCTTTGCGATTTCTACTTCGACGGTAGCCCGGTCTCCGCCCCATTCTTCGATGGCTGTCTGCACAGAGTCCTCGATTTCTTGGGCAAGGATTTTGTTATAGGCTGCCGTGATATCCTGCTCGGAAGGTTCATGGTCAGACCGGGAGAAGATGGCAATGATTTGCCCTCGCCTCCTCTGGTCCAGACTTTCAAAGCATCTGCTTGCGTGGCCGGGATAGGAGTCTCGCAGCGTGTAGCAGGCCATCCACCGGGTTTTGAGCAATACAGATGCCGCAGCTTCCTGAATGATGAAGTCAGGTTGCATCCTGCAGCCCTCCTTCGCTGGACAGTTTCTGAATCAGGGCCTTCTTCGCAATACTAAGTACAACGTCCAAAGCGGCTCTGTACTGAAAGGCTTCCTGCAACGACGGCTTATCGTCCAAGTCCAGCCCGTCAATCAGCTTGGTCTGCAGACGCTCCACAGCGGCAATGTTGGCAAATGCCTCATGGTCTCCCAGACCCTCCAACCGCTCATTGAGCGAAATGGAGGAATCGGCGTCAGCCTCGTCCAGAAGCACATACGGCTTGCCAGTTGCCTTTACAGCATCCCGAATCATTTCCTCCGCACCGATTTCGTCGGTAATGGCGTTCATCAGGGACACCTCCCACTGTGGGGAGTACTTCGGGCCCTCCTCGCGGAGGGTAAACTGTCTGCTGACCTGTACTCCCTGTCCAACAGCAGTTGCATCCAGCCCCTGTGCCTGCATTCGCTCCACAGTATCCTGAGCATCACAAGGGCTATCGCAAAGAACTAAGGCATAGTAAGACTTTAGCATATAAATTTCTCCCTGTAAATATTTGTTAATTCAACTCTTCTTGAATCAGCCGGTAGATGGTATTCAGGGCCTCACGGGATAGGCCACGTCTGCGAATTTTGTTCATCGTGTAATCACGGAAATAACCGACTACGACACGCTCCTTCTCTCTGGTATCGATTTCCGCCTCGTACTCCTCCTTGGAGGGATACATGACGTAGGATGAGTTCGTTTCGCAGTTATCGCAGTATTCCAAGGTGTCTCGGAAGAACTTCAAGGTTCCGTGGACAGCAGGAACATCTACATAGATGTACTTCCGCTTGATAGCGGTGATGGTAGCCTCCAACGGAGCCTTTGCGCCGTGCCATCTGGCTGCGTTTCCGCAAGGCTCCAGGAACACCTTCTGGCCCTCTGCAATGGGAAAGATAGGATAGTTGCCCATATCACCACCCCCAGGCCCAGTTCAGGAAAATATTCCATACATATCTGGCGAGGTCTGCCGCTGTGTAGACGGCAAAGACCGTATTGCCAGAATAGGCCATGGAACCCTGAAGTTCGGACAATGCGTGCTCCTTGAATTCCGCACTGTTGAACTTCTTCAGTTCCTCAGCGTCAGACTTGAAAAAGTTACCCGGATGCTCATTGATATATTCGGATGCATCGTGAAGCACTTTTTCCGAAATAACGGTGTTTTTCAATACTTTTCTCCCCTTTCAAATGCTGGTTATACTTCCATGTGGTCAACAACCATCCCATAAGTAATATTGGGATGATGCTTGAAAAACTGACCCAGGGCTTCGTCCATGTTGACTGCATCAGCAAAGCAATAGTAGTGGTCTTCGTGTACTTTGAACACGATTTCATAGCGGCCCAATTCGTTCCCGGGTACGTCATCAGGTTCCCGGTTCATGTCATACTGACGGTCCTCGTCATAATTTCGAAGCTCTGGATAGCTTTCCATGCGCTTGCGAAGCTGACCACACGCGGCCTGGACTGCACCATACAGCCAGCCGTTGATATACTCCTGACTCCCCTGTCTGCACACAGTCATCGGTGCTTCCACCTGCGCGGCAGACGATGTAGAGGTCCTTATTCCCGACTTGATAGAAGTCGAGGTGCTCCAGGTTGAACTCATACGCAGGATAGTTGTTGAATCTGGAACTGTCTACTCTGAACATAGTGATTCCTCCGTTTTTGTAAAGATTGTTTGTGTATATATAAAAAGCAGCTATACCCCAAAGGATATAGCTGCTTGAAGTGTTATGAGATTGGCTGTGATTTCGATACTTCCTTAATTTGAGTAAATTATACCATTCTTTCAGATTGAAGGCAAATCTTGGCGTCCGTCACTGCTGTATCCAGCGAATAGTCAAAGACCTGGCTTCCATAGATGCTGTGCATCTCTCGGTGGAGCATCTCTGCCAAGAGATTGATAAAAGCAGTGGATGTCTCCCTGGAAAATTTGGGGTTCTGCGACTCTTTCAACTGCCGCATGGCATAATTGGCAAATACCATAGCCTCCACTTCCGTCTCGACACCGTTGAACACCTGAAAGATACTGTTTTTTACCTGACTCTCATAGGAACTGATTGTATCCACTTTGAACGCCCCCTCATACAAGGCCCCAACCAGGGTCTCCGGGCCATAACTCCTGCACTCCGGGATGCCATCTCTGAACGGACTGTCATCCCGCTCATAGCCGTTGGCTGCGGCCGGAATTACAGAACTTCCATCCGGCAGCCTGGTGGGCTTCGAGTACGTCCCAAGGTCTGCAAGGGCCTCCTTGATGGTATCAAATAGGCCCGAGACAATCAGACTGCCGTGGTAGAGGAAGGTACTTTGCCGACCACACGGACACCGTTGGACGGGTCGTATGGAATGACCTGCATCTGTACAGGCCCATGGGACCCCACATGGTCATAACTCAGATAGTACTTCAAATGATTCATCTCCTTTGAAGAGAGGGGCAACCAATGTGGCTGCCCCCTCCCTGCTTTTCTTACTGGCACATCCGATACCAAGCAGCCAAGGAGTGATGTCGGCGGGCTTTTCACTCCACTGTCTCTCATCA